>Ga0307408_100000852_pt1 | contig 24073 bp, 18 predicted proteins | sample 322Cmetagenome_FD_202116 | JGI IMG/M metagenome (GOLD analysis project Ga0307408, IMG submission 202116) | Maize rhizosphere microbial communities from greenhouse at UC Davis, California, United States - 322HYB-C-3 | ecosystem: Host-associated > Plants > Roots > Rhizosphere > Soil | place... | reverse complement strand
GCAGCCCGTGCAGCAGCAAGACCGGAACGCCGGATGGGTTGCCCCAGCGCAGGTAATGCAGGCGCATCCCCGATCGGTTGGTGAAAAACTGGCTGTTTTCGGACATTGGTCATTCCCCTCGATCAGCACGCCTCAGTACAGGCCGTCATTGCCCTTGACGTCCGCCGCCTGCAAGCCGCCCAGGCGCGCGTGCAACCGCCCACGCGTGGCGAAGGCCCAGATGATGACCAACTCGTCCGCCGCGGGACCGTCGCCGAACGACAGCGAAATGCTGTCGTAGTGGGAACGGACGTACAGCGCGTCCTTGTGGGCCAGCGGCACGTCGATGGTCACGCCAGGCCCGCCACGCTTGCCGGTGGACGGCACCCAGGATTTGCCGCCGCCCAGCGCAACCCGGATCGGATCCGCCGCCGGGTTGGTCAGCAACGCATTGCCATGCTCGTATTCGCCCTGGCTGCCCACCAGGCACGCCTTGCCGTAGCTGACGATCTCGCGCTGCCCAGCCATTACCCGAATGCGTCGGCCAAACTCCTGGCCCAACAACGGCGAAGGCTCGACCAGCTCCGCCAGGCTTTCACTGAAACGGCCGGCATACGGATTGGCGATCACCGCGCCGATGGCGTACTTGAACAGCGGCTCGCCATCGGCCAACTGGCCGGTTTCGTTGGCCAGGGTTTCCTCGACGAAGCTGTACCATTTGCGGATGTGATAGCTGGCGAAATTCGCGGTTTTCATAACAGAAGCCTCATTCAAAGTGGATCGAGATCGAAATGCCGGCTGGGGGCGCCAGCGGCCTTGAAGCGGGCCTTGCCGCGCGCGTCGTCGTGTTCGGACTCGAGGAAGAATTCCATGCGGTTGCCATCGGGGTCGTTGAAATACACCCCGTTGCCGATCTCGTGATCGGTGATCTTCACCACCTCGACGCCCTTGCTCAGCAACATGCCGTAGAGCTTGCGCAAGGTGGTCATATCCCCGGCGATCTCCAGCCCGTAGTGCTGCAACCCCAGGCCGCCCTGGTGGGCGCCGGGTTCTGCGCGGATCAAGGCAATGTCGTGGTGCTTGGCACCGAACGCCATCATGATCCAGCTTTCACCCCTGGCGCTTTCATGCATGCCCAGCACGTCGGCGTACCAACGAGCCGACACTTCAGGGTCGCTGACGAACAGCGACAGATGAGTACGAACGACTTCGACTTTCATCGCGCGGTACCTCAGTTCTTCTTGACGATGGATTGATGCCCGGACTTGATCTGCGCCACGGCGGGCGTCCAGAGCACATCAGCGATTTCGCTGAACTCACGCCACTGCTTCTGCCAGCCGTCGCCACCGTTCTCGGAAGTGAACAGGTGGCCGTACTTGGTGCCAGCGACAATCTGCCGAGGATTGGCCGGGTTCAAGGCAATCGCCCAGACACACGAGTTGGGCTGCTGCGGCAGCGGCAGCACTTCCCAACTGACGGCAGCGTCCCTTGAAACGAGGACTTTGCTGGTGGTGCCCGGGGTGCCGTCGGAGATGCTCAGGTAGAGGGTGTCTTCGCTGCCCAACGGCGCGTTCATGGCCCGTACGTAATACAGGCCGAAGGTTTCCCGGGCGATAATGCCGGTCCAGGTCTGGCCTTCGTCGAGGCTGCGGTAGACCGCGTTGACGCACACCACCACGATGACTTTTTGCCCGTGGTTGGGCAGCACCAGGATGTTGTGCACGTCCGAATTGAAATCCCACAGCAGGCGGTCATCGACACGGGTCCAGCTATCGCCACCGTCGCGACTGTGAAACAACCCGCCCTCTTCCAGGCCGAACCAGAGCTGGTTGCGATCCGTCGGGTCGTAGGCGAAGGCCAGCAAGCGCGGCCGGCTGACGCCGTCGCAGAACTCCGGGATCTCCACCGGGGCACGATCCCAGCTTTCGCCGCCGTCGAGGGTGCGCCACAGCACGGCGCGGGAAGGCGCGCCGGTGCCGACAAAAATGCGCTGGGCATCCTGGGGATCCACCGCGACTTTCCAGACGGTCTGCCCGTTGAATGGCGAACCCACCTGCTGCCAATGGCCGCCGGTATCGCGGCTGACGCACAGGCCGATATCGGTGCCGGCATAGATCACTTCAGGCGTATCGGGATGGACACTCAGGGACCGGGTGATCGCATCGAATTCCAGGTCCTGGCCCAGACCCAGGCGATGCCAGGTGTGGCCATCGTCGGCACTGCGGATGATCGCCTGCCCCACGGTGGCGACCAAAAGGGTTCCGTTACTCATCACGGGTTGCTCCTCAAATGAAGATGCCGCGGGTCAATCCGCCATCGATGCCAATGGACTCCCCGGTCACGGCGCCGGCCTTGGGGGATGCGAGGAAGCCGATCAGCCAACCCATTTCGATGGGCGCCAGGGTGCGCCGGATCGGCGTCGCGTCGATGTAGCCCTGCTCCACCTGCGCGGGCGTCTTGCCCTGCTTGACGCCTTCGCGTTCATACAACTCCTGGATGTGCGGGGTGTCGACCACGCCGGGGTGGATCAGGTTGACGGTGATGCCGGCGGGGCCGAGTTGATCGGAGAGGGTCTTGGTCATGTGGGCGATGGCCAGGTTGCGCATGCCCGAGAGGACCTTGCTGCCGCGCCCGGTCAGGCCACCGATGTTGATGATCCGTCCGAAGCCACCAGCCTTCATGTGCGGGGTCACGGCCTTGGCGCAGCGGAAATAGCCGATCACTTTGGTGTTGAGGTCCGAGAGCAATTCATCATCGCCGGCATGTTCGATGTCGTTGCGCACCACACCGGACGGGGCGGCGGCGCCGTTGACCAGGATGTCGATGCGACCGAAGTGCTGGTGAGCGGCCTCGACCATGTCGGACACCGCCGTCATCTGGTTGGTGTCACAGAACAGCGGCAATACCTCGTTGCCGGTTTGCGCAGTGATTTCCTCGGCGGCCTGCTGGAGGTATTCCATGCGCCGCGCGCAGATCACCACCTTGCAGCCTTCCTGGGACAGGAAGCGCGCGACTTCCTTGCCGATGCCCATGCCACCGCCGGTGACGATCGCGACGCGGCCCTTCAATTCCAGATCCATAGCAGTTCCTCTTGTGATTATTCGGTTCAGGCCAGATCGACGAAGACACTTTTGGTTTCGGTGTAGGCATCGATCACGTTCTTGCTCATTTCCCGCCCCCAGCCGGATTGCTTGTAGCCACCGAAGGGCGAAGCCGGGTCGACGACGTTCCAGCAGTTGATCCACACCGAGCCGGCCTTCAACTGCGCGGCCACGCGATGGGCGGAACGCAAGTCACGGGTCCACAGGCCGGCGGCCAGGCCGTAAGGCGAGTCGTTGGCGCGCAGCACCAGTTCGTCGATGTCGGTCCAGCTCATGACGGTCAGCACCGGGCCGAAGATTTCTTCCCGGGCGACACAGGCGCGCTCGGCGCGGTCGAGAAATACGCTGGGGCGAATGAAGTGGCCGCGTTCAAGGTGGGCCGGTCGGTCGCCGCCGCAAATCAGCTCCGCGCCTTCCTCCTGGCCCCGCTGCAAGTAGCCACGCACCGTGCCCAGTTGCCGGGCCGAGACCAGCGGGCCCATGCTGCTGGCTTGATCCAGGCCGGGCCCGAGCACATGGGCGGCCGCATGGCGCTGGAGTTCTTCAAGTACCTGGTCGAGAACGCTGGCATGCACATACAGGCGCGATCCGGCGGTGCAGACCTGGCCCTGGTTGTAGAAGATGCCATCGGCGGCACCCTTGGCGGCGCGGACGATGTCGGCGTCCGGCAGGATGATGTTGGGGGACTTGCCGCCCAACTCCAGCGAGACCTTCTTCATGTTGCCAGTGGCCGCCTGGGCGATCAGCCGGCCCACCTGGGTCGAACCGGTGAAGGCGATCTTGTCCACGTCCGGATGCTGGGCCAGCGGTGCGCCGGTCTGGGCGCCGAGGCCGGTGAGCAGGTTGACTACCCCGGCCGGGTAACCGGCAGCCTCGATCAATTGCACCAGGCGAATCGCGACGAGCGGCGTCTGTTCGGCGGGCTTGAGCACCGCGACACAACCGGTCGCCAGCGCCGGGCCGAGCTTCCACACGCACATGGTCAGCGGGAAGTTCCACGGCACGATCAACGCGCAGACACCCACCGGCTCGCGCAAGGTGTAGTTGAGCATCGGTGCGCCGCTGGCGGGCGATACGGGCAACGTGCTGCCTTCGATCTTGGTCGGCCAACCGGCGAAGTAGCGAATGATGTTGGCGGCGCTGGCGGCTTCGCCCCGGGCTGTCGCGATCGGCTTGCCGTTTTCCAGGGTGATCAGTTGCGCCAGTTCTTCGCGATGCTGGTCGAGCAGTTCCGCCAGGCGAAACAACAGCACCCCACGCTGGGCCGGCGAATGCTGCGCCCAGGCACCGGTGAAGGCCACACGGGCGGCGGCGACAGCGGCATCCACGTCACGCTCGCCGCCGGCGGCCACCTCGGTCAGGGTGTCTTCAGTGGCCGGGTTTTCCACGGCAAACCGGCGACCATCGGCCGCGTCCTGCCACGTGCCGCCGATAAACAGGCGTCCGGGTTGCGACAGGAACTGCTCCACCGCAGGTAACAGTTGAATCTGACTCATATCCTCTTCCTCACAGCGCCATTTCAATCAGGCAAGGACCACCGTCGGCCTTGGCGTTGGCCAGGGCGCGCTGCAACTCGCCGTTGGTGTGCACGGTGCTGGCCGGCAAGCCGTAGCCTCTCGCCAGGGCCTTCCAATCGATGCGTGGGCGATCCAGCACCGTCAGGCTCAGGGCTTCGGGGCCCAACTCGGTCATGCCGAAGCGGCGCAGTTCGTTCTGCAAGATGGCGTAGCGGTGGTTGGCCGCGATCAGGATCACCACCGGCAATTGCTCCCGGGCGATGCTCCACAAAGTCTGGATGGTGTATTGCGCACTGCCGTCCGATTGCAGGCAGAACACCTTGTTGCCGCGCTCGGCCATCGCGGCGCCAAAGCCCACCGGGATGCCCTGGCCGATGGCCCCGCCGGTGTTGGTCAAGACCCGATGGCGCGCGGCATGGGCCGAGGCGGTGAAGAATGGATAGCCGCACGTCCCGCCTTCCACCGAAACGATGCTGTCGTCCGGCAACGAGGCGGCCAGTACCTGCCCTACCGACTGCGGCGTCAGTTCAGCCTCGGCGGCAGGCAATTCAATGCCCATCGACGTGGGCACATGGGCCGGCGCCTCAAGCGCATCGGCCAACGCGGTGAGCGCCCCGGCCACGTCGTCTCCCACCTCGGCCAAACACAGCAAGCGATCACGCTCGGCCAGCCGGGAGGCAATGCCTTCGTAGCCGAAATAGCTGATGGGTTCGGGGACGCCGGCGCACACCACCGCGTCGTATTGGTCGAGGATCTCGATGGCCACTTCGGGGAAGTACGGCAGGCGATCCAGGTCCGGCAGGCCGCCACCGCGATAACTCATGCGCGGGAAGGTCTCGGCGAACATCCGCACGCCCGCCAACTGGGCCAGGCGCCCCGCCGCTTCCAGGCCTGCGACGGACAAGCCTTGGTCGCCGACGATAAATACCAGGCGCCGGCCATCACGCAGGGCCTGGGCGACCGCCTCGATCCGGTCACCGGCAAAGCGCCGGATCGGCGCCTGCAACGCTGTGAACGCGCTTTCGTTTTGCACGGCATTGGCTTGCAGGTCCATGGGCAGGATCAGGCTGGCGATCTGGCCCTTGGCTTGCCAGGCCGCACGCACCGCCTCTTGCAAATCCTCCCCGACGCCAGAGGCCGTGCGCGACGTGCGCACCCACCCGGATACGCTCCCGGCCAACGCCTGGATGTCACTGGCCAGCGGCGGATCGTAGTTGACGTGCCAGGACGCGTGGTCGCCGATGACGTTGACGATCGGCGTGTTGGCGCGGCGGGCGTTGTGCAGGTTGGCAATGCCATTGGCAAAGCCTGGCCCCAGGTGCGTCAGGGTCATCGCCGGCTTGCCGGCAATGCGCCCGTAGCCGTCGGCGGCGCCGGTGCAGACCCCCTCGAACAACGACAACACCGGCTTGAGGGCTGGCGCGCTGGCCATGGCCGCCACCAGGGGAATTTCGGTCGTCCCGGGGTTGGCGAAGCAGTATTCGATACCGCTCGCCACCGCCGCCTTCACTATCAGTTGCGCACCATTCATTTCCAGCCCTCTTCATCGAGCGTTTGCAATGGCTGAGATTTATCACACAGCGAAATCGACAAAACAAGCTATTTTTTACACATAAACTCGTATTTTGAGATTTATGCGTATTTCAGATGGCTTTATTCCAGCCGATCAACTTGCATTTCTCAGATCTTCAGTTACCGTGACAGCGCGCTACAGACCGACCCTGCGGGCTTTTCATCATCGATGGGTCTACCTATAGTGCTCACCCAAACGGCCACCCACGCGCCACTCCACCCTTTAGGAGCGAAATGAGCAGCCTGAGCAAGATGCTGAGCGTCCTGGACCTCTTCGGCCCGGATCGACTGAAGATCGACCCCGACACCATTGCCGAGCGCATGGGCCTGTCCCGGGCGACCGTGTACCGCTACGTGAAGGACTTGTGTGACGCTGGCCTGCTGGTGCGAGTGGATGCCGGCAGCTACGGCCTGGGGCCGCGGATCATCGAGCTCGACTGGATGATGCGGCAGTACGATCCGATCCTCGTCGCCGGCCGCGAGCTGATGCACGAGCTGTCCGAACGAACCGGCCTGGCGGTGTTCGCCAGCGTTTTCTATGACGGCCACATCATCAACACCTACATCGCCGAGCCCGACGACACCTACCAGTTCTCGTTCGGCCGCGGCCATCCGTTGCCGTTCTTTCGCGGCGCGCAGTCCAAGGTGTTGATCGCATTCCAGAAAGGTCGCCGCTTGCAGCGCCTGTTCGAAGAACACCTGGCCAACGAGCCCGACAATCCCTATGACTGGCCGGGTTTTTCCAAGGCGACGAAAAAAATCCGCAAGGACGGCTATTGCCTGACCCACGACGAACTCAACCAAGGGCTGACCGGTATCGCGGCACCGATCATCAACCCCGGACTCGACGAAGTGGTGGGCAGCCTTTCCGCCGTGGGCAGCACTGACAGCTTCAAATTGCTGCGTCAGGAGACCGTGATTGAAATGGTCGTCGAGACCACACGGCGGATTGCCGAGCGGATGCAGCATCCGCCTGCCATGAGCTAGAAAGCAGGGGCGCAGCTCACTCAAGAGAAACAATGCCTCTGTGGCGAGGGGATTTATCCCCGTTGGGCTGCGCAGCAGCCCCATACAGGCAACTCAATCTACCTGACACACCGAGTTGTTTGGCTTTTAGGGCCGCTTCGCAGCCCAGCGGGGATAAATCCCCTCGCCACAGGAGTTTGCCGTCCAGCCCTCTGCCTCAAAACGGCACGGCCACCGTTACCTGGCTGTACACGTTGGTGCCATTGCCCGCCACTTGATTACCCCCTGTCGTTGCATCCCGGTCCGGCTTGTAGAGGCCGATCAGCGGCGTGACGATCAAGTGCTGGTTCACGGCCCACTCGGCATAGAAATCCAGCTCACGGGCATCCAGGTTCAAGGCATTGTCCTTGCGCACCGTGTTGAAATCGAAGTACAGCGCACCGAGGGTCAGGTTCTCCAATGGCGTGGCCTTCAAGCCGACATGGTGAATGCCGGTGTTGCTGTTGAAGGGCCCGGCATAGTTGCCCGCGACCTCGCCCTGGAACCAGGTGCCGTAACCGGTGCTCTGGCCGGTGAACAGCGAGTCCCACTTCTGCGAATAACGCGTGTAGCGATAGGTCAGTTTCGGCGCCCAGGCGATGTCCGCGAAGGTGTAGCCAGCCTCGGCGTACCAGGCGTTCTGCGGGCCGGCGTCCTTGTCCTGCCAGGCGTACTCGAAGGCCAGGCTGGCGTTCTCGATACCAGCGTCGCCTTCACCGCGAATGCTATAGACGTCCATGCCCTTGCGTTGCCGCTGGAAATCGCTAGCCCAGCGGTCGTTCACATCAAGGCCATGGATCCAGGTCAACCCCAGTGTCCCGGCCTTGGCGGTGTAGTCCAGCGTGCCGGCAGCGAGTTCGGTTTCGGCCTGGGCGCGGTTGTCCGATTCAAGCCACACCACGCTGCCATGTAGGCCATCCTGCCCACCCAGGCGCAACACGGCGGTTTGATCGAACGCGTGCCGTGCAGCGAGGTAATAGGCGCCGCCACGATTCAAGCGCCCGTCGGCCGGGCCTTTGCCAAGGTTCGGCCCATCATCGTTGATCAAGAACCCCCTGCCCAACTTGACGATTTGGCGTCCGCCGGAAATATCGACACCATCCTGCCCCAGCAGCGGGAACAGATCGGCGGAGCGCCAGCCCAGGTAGGCGTCCTCGATTTTTGTCGTGCGCTCGCTGCCCAGCGTGTTGCCGGCCGCGTCGCCATCGCCCCAGGTGGCGGAGCTGACCAGGCTGAAGGCGCCATAGGCGGTGCCCTGGCCGGCGAGGCCCTGGTCGCCGCTCACACCATATTTGATGAAGCCTTCGCGCCAGGTCGAACCGCCCGGCCTGCCGTCATAATTCTTGCGGCTGTTGAAGTGGCCGAACACCGCCAGCAGGTCGGCGTTGAGGTGAGTGTCGTCATCGGCATACAGCTCGTAAGCCTGGACCTGATTGGCGGCATAGAACGCCAACGTGCAGGCCAGGCCACTGCCGAAAAATCCCATACGCGATAGAGACCGCATGGCTTGAACTCCTTGAGGTGCGCCTTGACAGGCTGTTTTTATATTGGGAAGCCGGCACCGCAAACGGCGCCGGCTGGCCGGGCTAGCGGCAGTTGGCGAGCGCGTCGTCCAGCGCGCCGACCATCACGCCGGCCTCGTCGGATGTGAGGGTCAACGGTGGCGACAGGACGATCTTGTTGCCGATCGGGCGCACCAAGACGCCGGCCCGGCGCGCATGCTCGGCAATCCGTGACGCCAGGCCGTTGGCCGGGTCCAGCGGTTCGCGAGTGCCCTTGTTCGCCACCAGATCGAGGGCAATCATCAGGCCCTTGCCGCGCGCTTCGCCGACCAGCGCATGGCGTTCGGCCAACGGCTGCAGTTGCTCCAGCAACTGGGCGCCAACCTTGCCGGCGTTGCCTGGCAAATCCTCGGCCTCGACGATGTCCAGCACCGCCAGCGCTGCGGCGCACGCCGTCGGGTGTCCGCTGTAGGTGTAGCCATGCATGATCACGCTGGTGAAACCCGGGCCGTTTTCGATGGCATCGACCATGCGCTGGTTGAACACCGTGGCGCCCATGGGGATGTAACCGGCGGTGATGCCCTTGGCCAGGCACAACACGTCCGGCGCGACGCCCCAGCCGCGACTGCCGAGCATGCAACCGGTGCGGCCGAAGCCGGTGACGACTTCATCGGCGATCAGCAGGATGCCGTGGCGATCGCAGACTTCGCGCAATTTTTTCCAATAATCGGCGGGGGGTACGATCACGCCGCCGGCGCCCTGCACCGGCTCGGCGATCAGCGCCGCGATGGTCTGGGCGCCGAGCAAGGCGATCTGGTCTTCCAACTGGCGAATGCAGTGGGCGGTCAATTCCTGCGGGTCACGGCAGTCCCAGGGATTGCGGTACAGCCACGGCGTATCGAGCAGATGGCAACCGGCCAACAGCGGCCCATGGTTGTAGTGATAGACGCCGTTGCCGCCCACGGAGGTGCCGCCCATGTGCACGCCATGGTAGCCATTGCGCAACGACAGGAAGCGCGTGCGCCCTGGCTCACCACTGGCGATCCAGTATTGCCGAGCCATTTTCAGGGCCGTCTCGACCGCGTCCGAACCGCCGGAACTGAACAACACCCGCGCCATGTCTTCCTGGGCGAACATCGACGTGAGTCGTTCGGCCAGATCGAACACCCGAGGGTGGGCGATACCGTCGAAGGTCTGGTAATACGCCAACTCGTCCATTTGTGCGGCAATGGCCGCCTTCACGCAAGCGCGGTTATGCCCCACGTTCACGTTCCACAAGCCGCCGACTCCATCGAGCATGCGGTGGCCGTCGATATCGGTGATGTAGTTGCCGTCGCCACGGGCGATGACCAAGGTCTTGGAGCGGTTGGCCGGCGCCGACGAACTCATCGGGTGCCAGAATTTCTTTTGCGCTGTCTTGTAGTGCTCGTACATGGTTGCTGTCCTCACTGTGTTTCACGCTTGCGTATGTACAGCAGCTGCTGGCCGGTGAATTCCAGCAACCCTTCAAGGCCGAACTCGACGCCGAACCCGGACATCTTGCTGCCACCAAATGGCGTGTTCGGTTGGATCTGCGCATGGCAGTTGACCCAGGCGACGCCGCTTTCAAGGCGACTTGCCAACGCCTGGGCCTGGTCCACATCGCTGCCCCAGACCGAACCGCCCAGGCCCATGTCGCCAGCGTTGGCGCGGCGCAGGACATCCTCGACGTCCTGGTAGGCAATCAGCGGCAACACCGGGCCGAACTGTTCTTCGTCCACCAGGCGCTGGCCGTCGCTGACGTCGGCGACGAGGGTCGGCGGATAAAAGAAACCCGCTCGGTCCAGGCGCGCGCCGCCACACAGCACGCGCGCGCCCTGGGCCCGGGCATCCGCCACCAGTGCTTCCACCAGCGCCAGTTGTTCAGCGTTTTGCACCGGACCGAAGGTGACCTCCGGCTCCAGGCCGTCGCCAACGACCTGGCGCGCGGCGATGAGTGACAGTGCGTCGGCGAACGCCTCGTATTGGGATTGGTGCACGTACAAGCGCTTGAGGGCGGCGCAGGTCTGCCCCATGTTGAGAAAGGCCGCCTGGAAAATCTCTTCGGCCACCACCTCGACCGACGTGCCGGGCAGGACGATGGCAGCATCGTTGCCGCCCAGCTCCAGCGTCAGGCGCTTGAGATTCGCCGCAGCACCGCGCATCACGCTCTGGCCGGTGGCTGTCGAGCCGGTGAAGACAATTTTCTGGATACCGGCGTGGGCCGTGATCGCGCTGCCGAAACCCTGTTCACCCGTCACGACATTGATCACGCCCCGGGGCACGTGACTGGCGATGATTTCCACCAGGCGCAGAGTGCTCAAGGGCGTCAGGCTCGACGGCTTGCTGATCACGCAATTACCGGCTCGCAGCGCCGGCATGATGTGCCAGACGGCAATCATGAACGGCCAGTTCCAGGGCGTGATCGAGGCGACGACGCCCAAGGGCTTGCGGTGCAGCTCGATGCGCTGGGTCGGGGTTTCTTCCACCAGCTCCACCGGGATCTGTTGTTCGGCGGCATAACGCGTCCAGGCCGCCGCGCCCATGACTTCAGAAAACGCCAGCGCCAGCGGCTTGCCTTGTTCGAGGACGATGAGCCGGGCCAGCGCGTCGGCGTCCTGCTCAATGTCCGTCGCAATATCCAGCAGACGTTGGCGGCGATCTTCATGGGTGCTGTGCCGCCACTCGACAAAGGCCGATTGCGCCGCCTCGACCGCGCGGTCCAGTTGGCCCAGGGAACCGGCCGGGCATCGGGCGAACGCAGCGCCCGTCGCCGGGTTGACCACATCGAAATGGCCGTTTTCGCCGTCGACCCGCACCCCGTTGATGAGCATTTGATAATCGTGCATGGAACCTTCCTTTCACGCGCCGCCGAACCGTCCCGAACGACAGCGCAGTTGTTTTTTGTGTGGTGTGAAGCGCTCGCGTGGCGGCTAGAGCTTGTGGCTACCCAGCGCCGCGAATCGCTCCGGCGAGACCTTGCGCAGACGCACGGCGAGGAACACGCCGACCACCAGCGCGACAGGAATGACGGCGCAGAGACCGTAGGACAGGCGCTGGCTGGCGCCCGTGAGCACATCGAAATGAATCACCGCAAGGGCCAGCACCGCGAGCAAGGCCAGGCACGCAAAGCCTGGAAGAATCCGACCGCGCCAAAGCCCCAGCTTCAATTCCGGGTGGCGCCGGAAGTAGACGAACACCGCCGCCGACGTCAGCGCCATCAGCAGGATCACGCAGAGGGTGGCCAGGTTGGAAAACCAGGCGAACAATTGCAGGATCGGGTCGGCGTCCAGCGCGGCGAAGATCAGCACCACCACGGCGGCGATCAGGCTTTGCAGGACCGAGCCCATGTGCGGGCTCTGGTGCACGCGGTGGGTGGTGCCCAAGCGGCTATGCAGCAAGCCGTCCCGGCCGATGGCATAGAAATAACGCGCCGCGGCATTGTGGAACGCCAGCAGTCCGGCGTAGATGCTGACCATGAACAGCAGCCGGATGATCTGGGTCAGGTGCGGGCCGACAAAGTGATCGGACAGGCCGTAGATGAACGTGGTCGGATCCTGCAGGGCTTGCAGCGTCGGTACGATCTTGTCGGCCCCGACACCCACGATCATCGACCAGACCGACAGCGCATAAAAACCACCGATCAACAGCACGGAGCTGTAGGTGGCGATGGGAATCGTGCGGTGCGGATTCCTCGCCTCTTCTCCATAGATCGTCGTGGCTTCGAAGCCGATGAACGCCGCGAAACAGAACAGCAGGCCGATGGATGGCGTGCCGCTGAAGACGTGGCTGCGGTCGAACGAATCGAGATTGATGCCGCTGTCGCCACCGGTCTTGAGGATGGCGAAATCCAGCGTCAGGATCGCCAGGTACTCGGCGATCACCACCACAGAGAGCACACGAGCCGATAAGTCGATCTTGCGATAACCGAGGATCGCAACGCTCGCCATCGCCAGCAGCGAGTACGTCCACCACGGCAATTCCAGGCCGAAGACACTGGCCATCGTGCCGCTGACCACGCCGCCGAACATGCCGTACAGGCCGACCTGGAGAATGTTGTAGGCAAACATCGCCAACACCCCTGCCGCGCCACCGGCCAAGCCACCCAGGCCGCGAGAGGTGAAGGCGTAGAAGCCACCGGCGTTGGTCATGTGCCGGGACATGGCGGTGTAACCCGCCGAAAAGGCCAGCAACACCAACAGCGCCAGCAGCAACAGCGCAGGTGTGCCGGCGCCATTGCCAAGCATGATGCCGATGGGAAAGCCGCCGGCGATGACACTCAAGGGACTCGCCGCCGATATCACGAAGAAGATGATGAAGCCGACACCCAGTGCGCCGCGCTTCAGCTCCGTCGAGCTGCTGATCGGGAAAGATACGCTCATTGTTCTTGACCTTATTGTATGAGGCAGTGGCTGCTGGATCGGAGTCGGCCAGCTTCGCCGGCTTCCAGAATCTTGTTGTTCTGCTTGCACGCTGGTTTCGATGCTATGCCCTTGCCAAAACCCTTCGCTATCCCAAAACGGCAGCATCAAAAGCAGTGCCCCAAAACAGGCCAGCCCCATCAGGGAAGGACATTCCTGTGGCGAGGGGATTTATCCCCGCTGGGGCGCGAAGCGGCCCTAAATGCAGGCAACGCGGAGTATCAGAATACTGAGTTGACTGTTAGGGGGCTGCTGCGCAGCCCAGCGGGGATAAATCCCCTCGCCACAAGGACGTCGGCGCCTTAAGTGAACCGCATGCGCTCAATCTCGGCGCACAACCGCTGCCGATTCGGGATAACGGGGAGGCGCTTCCTGCCGCAAGATAACCTTGCCCACCGTTCAGACAGTGCTGGGCTCAAAACAATAAAAACCCCTAAGCCCAGGAAACCTCAGCATGTTTTTCGCTCGTCTCTCTATCCAATGGCGGATCACCCTTCTGAGCGGCCTGAGCCTGCTGGCAGTTGTCGGGGCACTGACCGGTGCCTCGCTGTATCAGAACCAGCAAGGCGCCACGCTGCTGAAACGGCAAAGCAGCCAGCTACTCGGACAGTCAGCCTTGGAGAGCCTGCAAGCACAGGCCTTGGCCCACGGTCAGCGGGTGGAACGCTTTTTCAGCGAAACGGCGATTTATGGCGAAGGTTTTGCCCAGCAGGTGCTGCAACTGCGCGCCCAGGCACTGAACGGACGATTGACGGCCGCGCAACTGCGCCACGACCTGATTGGCTTGACTCGCGAGGCGCTGCTCAAGCGTGAAAAAGTCCTCGGTTTCTATGTCGTGCTGCTGCCCGACGCCCTGGCGACCGAGGATGCCAGCTTGGCCGGACAGCGCGACCTCGCCAGCAACGAAAAAGGCCGCTTTGCCCTGTACTGGTCACAAAGCCAACCCGGGCACCTGGTGCAGGAAGTGCTCAGCGAAGCCCAGATCAGCGCCAACACCGCGCCACCGGGCAGCGAGCCGGAAAACGCCTGGTACGTCTGCCCGCAAAACCAGGGGCATACCTGCGTGACGGAGCCCTACGCGATTGAAGTCGAAGGCAAGCAGACCTTGATGAGCAGCATCTCCATACCACTGCTGGACCAAGGCAAAGTCATCGGCGTGGTGGGCATGGACATCAGCCTCGATACCCTCCAGCAACTCGCTGCCAGCCTGGCGAACGACCTGTATCCCGGCCACAGCGAGATCAGCATTCTCTCCCCATCGGGGCAAGTGGCCGGCCATAGCGGCAGCGTGACGGACGCTTCTATCGACGTGCACCAAGCCGTGCAAACCGCCGTGGCGAACAGCCCCTGGCAACTGCAGATCCGCGTGCCGGAAGCGCTCGTGCAAGCGCCCGCCTTGCATATGCAGGCGCAGCTCGACGACAAGCATCGCCAGTCGAACTGGTTCAACCTCAGCCTGGGCCTGCTGGCTGCCGGCCTTGGGCTGCTGCTCATCTGGCTCACCGCCTACGGCGTGACACGGCCATTGTTGCGGGTGGCTCATATGCTCGACGCCATTGTCGAAGGTGACGGCGACCTCACCCAGCGCCTGCCCGACGAACGCCACGATGAACTCGGTCAGTTGGCGCACGGCTTCAACCGTTTCCTCGACAAGCTCCAGCCAATCATCCGGGATATCCAGCAAGCGTCCCGGGACACTCGGGACACCGCCGACACGTCTGCGCGGGTCGCCGGAGAAGTCAGCGCAGGCATGCAACAGCAGTACCGGGAAGTCGAATTGGCGGCGACCGCCTTGCACGAGATGAGCGCCAGCGCCCAGGAAGTGGCGCGCCACTCCCACCAGGCTGCCGATGCCGCAACGGTGGCGGAAAATGCCAGCCGATCGGGACAGGAAATGTTCGCCAACGCCGTCAGCAGCATCGACGCCCTCGACCGGCGCCTGGAGGCAACGCTTGGTCAGGTCAAGGCACTGGCGGAAAACAGCCAGCAGATCAGCCAGGTGCTGGACGTGATTTGCGCCATTGCCCAGCAGACCAACCTCCTGGCCCTGAACGCCGCCATCGAAGCAGCCCGGGCCGGCGAACAGGGACGTGGCTTCGCGGTGGTGGCCGATGAAGTCCGGCATTTGGCTAGCAACACCCAGAATTCCGTCGAGCAGATCCGCACGGTGATCGAAGCCTTGCAGCAGTTGAGCCAGGACGTGGTACTCAGCACCCAGTCGAGCCGGGAGCTGGCCAGGGGCAGCGTCGTTCACGTCGAACACACTCATGGCGCGCTGCAGCACATCACCCAGGCCGTGGAAGTGATCGAACAGATGAACCAACAGATCGCCAGCGCAGCCCTGGAGCAAAGCTCAGTGGTGGAAGACATCAGCCTCCGCGTCAGCGGCATTCGTGGCATCAGCGAAACCCTGGCCGGCCGGATGCAGGAAGCTTCCCAGGCGAGTCACACGCTGCACGCCATGGCCAACCACCAGCAGGAGTTGGTGGGGCATTTTCAGATTTGATTCCACGGGCGTTACACAATTTCACAGAGCCGCTACAAAGCTTAACTCCTGTCATCGGCCCGGTTCCCTACCATGGGCGGTTCAATAGTGGGGAAGCACCATGTCCAAGAAACCTGCCGTCACGCTGGGCCTGTTGATCGGTGCGCTGTTGCTCAGCGGCTGTGATGACACTTCGACCTCGGAAGAATCTGCGCCGCCGGCCAGCGTGCGTATCGAGACCGTCCAGGCTCGACCGCTGTCCATCAGCAACGAGCTGAGCGGCCGGATTGCCGCACCGCGAGTGGCCGAAGTCCGCGCCCGGGTCGCCGGCGTGGTTCTGCAGCGGGTCTACCGCGAAGGCAGCGACGTCAAGCAGGGACAGGTGCTGTTTCGCATCGATCCGGCACCGTTCAAGGCCGACCTGGACAGTGCCGAGGCAGCGTTGCGCAAGGCCGAGGCCAATGCGTTCCAGGCCCGGTTGCAGGCGCAGCGCTATGCCCAACTGATCGATGACCAGGCCATCAGCGGCCAGGACTACGACAATGCCCGGGCCTACGTGCGCCAGACCGCAGCCGATGTCGCCGCCAACAAGGCCGCCGTGGAACGGGCCAAGCTGAACCTCGGCTACGCCACGGTGACCGCGCCGATTTCCGGGCGCATCGGGCGCGCCCTGGTGACCGAAGGCGCACTGGTGGGGCAGAACGAAACCACGCCATTGGCACTCATCCAGCAACTGGACCCGATCCACGCCGACCTTACCCAATCGACCCGTGAACTCAATGACCTGCGCCGCGCCTTTCGCGCCGGCCAGTTGCAAGCGGTCGGCCGGGGCCAGGCCAAGGCCACCCTGATCCAGGACGACGGCAGCCCCTATCCGCTGCCCGGCAAGTTGCTCTTCACCGACCTCAGCGTCGACTCTGGCACTGGCCAGATCAGCCTGCGCAGCGAGTTCCCCAACCCGGACCTGGACTTGCTGCCGGGCAGTTTCATCCGGGTGCGCCTGGAGCAGGCAGTGAACAGCCAAGGCATCACCGTGCCGCAACGGGCGATCCTGCGCGACAGCGCCGGCATCGCCCAGGTTTTGCTGCTGGACGCCGAGCAGAAGGTCAGCCAGCAACCGGTGCAATTGGGCGCCGCTCAGAATGATCGCTGGATCGTCACCGAAGGCTTGAAGCCGGGCGATCGCATCGTCGTCGAAGGTGTCCAGCACGCCCGCCCCGGTGAAAAAGTCCGGATCGATGATTCCGCTCTTCCTCTCGCCCAGGCTTCCGGGCCACAGGCAGGACACTAAGCCATGCCGCAATTCTTCATCGACCGCCCGGTGTTTGCCTGGGTCGTCGCGCTGTTCATCCTCCTGGCCGGGATCCTGGCCATTCCACAACTGCCGGTGGCGCAATACCCGGTCGTGGCGCCGCCGCAAATCGAGATCTACGCGGTGTACCCGGGCGCGTCGGCGCAGACCATCGACGAGAGCGTGGTCAGCCTGATCGAGGAAGAACTCAACGGCGCCGACAACCTGCTGTATTTCGAATCCCAGAGCAGCCTCGGCAGCGCCACAATCACCGCGACCTTCCAACCCGGGACCAACCCCGAACTGGCCCAGGTCGACGTGCAGAACCGCCTCAAGGCGGTGGAGTCGCGCCTGCCGCAAGCGGTAACCCAGCAGGGCTTGCAGGTGGACAAGGTTTCCGCCGGTTTCCTGTTGCTGATCACCCTCACCTCCAGCGACGGCAAGCTCGATGACGTGGCGCTCAGCGATTATCTGGCGCGCAACGTGATGAACGAGATCAAGCGCCTGGACGGCGTCGGCAAGGCCCAGTTGTACGGCGCCGAGCGGGCCATGCGGATCTGGATCGATCCGCGCAAGCTGGTGGGTTTCAACCTGACCCCGGCGGACGTCAATGCCGCCATCGTCGCGCAGAACGCCCAGGTCTCGGCCGGCAGCCTCGGCGACCTGCCGAGCCGCAGCACCCAGGAAATCACCGCGACCATCGTCGTCAAGGGCCAGCTCTCGACGCCGCAGGAATTCGCCGACATTGTGCTCAAGGCCAACCCCGACGGTTCGACGGTGCGCATCGCCGATGTCGCGCGGGTGGAAATCGGCAGCCAGGAATACCAGTTCTCCACGCGCCTGAACGGCAAGCCGTCGACTGCCGTGGCGGTGCAGTTGTCGCCGGGCGCCAACGCGTTGAACACCGCCACCCTCGTACGGGCGAAGATGGATGAGCTGGCGCGCTACTTCCCGGCCGGCGTGGAATACAAGATTCCCTACGACACGTCGCCGTTCGTCAAAGTCTCGATCACCAAGGTGGTCTATACCCTCGGCGAGGCGATGTTGCTGGTGTTCGCGGTGATGTACCTGTTCCTGCAGAACATCCGCTACACGCTGATCCCGACGCTGGTAGTGCCGGTGGCGCTGATGGGCACCTTCGCGACGATGCTCGCCCTGGGTTTCTCGATCAACGTATTGACCATGTTCGGCATGGTGCTGGCCATCGGCATCCTGGTGGACGATGCCATCGTGGTGGTGGAGAACGTCGAGCGGATCATGGCCCAGGAAGGCCTCTCTCCCAAGGACGCGACGCGCAAGGCCATGGGCCAGATCACCGGGGCGATCATCGGCATCACCCTGGTGCTGGTGGCGGTGTTCATTCCGATGGCGTTCATGCAGGGTTCTGTGGGGGTGATCTACCAGCAGTTCTCGCTATCGATGGCGACGTCGATCCTGTTTTCGGCGTTTCTCGCCCTGACCTTGACCCCAGCCCTGTGCGCGACCCTGCTCAAGCCGATCGCGCCAGGCGATCACCACGCCAAACGCGGGTTCTTCGGTGCGTTCAACCGCGGCTTCGATCGATTCGGCGACCGCTACCACGGTTGGGTGGCCTACGCAGTGAGACGCAGCGGCCGTTATCTGTTGATCTACGGCGTGCTGCTGGTGGGCATGGGCCTGCTGTTCAGTCGCCTGCCCTCCTCGTTCCTGCCGGTGGAAGACCAGGGCTACACCATCACCGACATCCAGTTGCCGCCGGGCGCGAGCAAGAACCGCACGGTACAGGTCGTCGAACAGATCGAGGCGCACAATGCCGGCGAGCCCGGCGTTGGCGACAGCACGGTGATCCTCGGCTTCAGCTTCTCCGGCAGCGGGCAGAACGCGGCCCTGGCGTTTACCACGCTGAAGGATTGGTCGCAGCGCGGCGGCGATGATTCGGCGGCGTCCATCGCCGATCGCGCCAACCAGGCCTTCGGCGCGATCAAGGACGCCATGGTGTTCTCGGTGCTGCCGCCGCCGGTGGACGGCCTCGGTACTTCCAGCGGTTTCGAGTTTCGCTTGCAGGACCGCGGCGGCCTCGGCCATGCCACGCTGATGCAGGCCCGCAGCGAGCTGCTCGCCGCCGCCGAAAAAAGCCCGGTGCTGATGAACGTGCGCGAAAGTGCCCTGGCGGAAGCGCCGCAGGTGCAACTGGAGGTGGATCGCAAGCAGGCGAATGCCTTGGGGATTTCCTTTGCCGACGTCGGTGGCGTGCTGTCCACGGCGGTGGGCTCGGCCTACATCAACGACTTCCCGAACCAGGGGCGCATGCAGCGCGTGGTGGTCCAGGCCGAAGGCGACCAGCGCAGCCAGGTCGAGGACCTGCTGAAGATCCACGTGCGCAACAGCAATGGACAAATGGTGCCGCTGTCGGCGTTCGTCCAGGCCCGCTGGACCCAGGGGCCGGCGCAACTGACCCGCTACAACGGTTACCCGGCGGTGAGCATTTCCGGCGAGCCGGCACCGGGCTACAGCACCGGGCAAGCCATGGCCGAAATCGAACGGTTGGTCGCCCAGGGACCAAAAGGCATGGGCCAGGAATGGACCGGCCTGTCGTTGCAGGAACGCTTGTCCGGCAGCCAGGCGCCCATCCTGCTGGGCCTGTCGCTGCTGGTGGTGTTCCTGTGCCTGGCGGCGCTGTACGAGAGTTGGTCGATCCCGACCTCGGTGTTGCTGGTGGTTCCGCTGGGCGTGCTTGGTGCGATATTGGCGGTGTCGTTGCGCGGCATGCCCAACGATGTGTTCTTCAAGATCGGGCTGATTACCATCATCGGCCTGTCGGCAAAAAACGCGATCCTGATCATCGAGTTCGCCAAGAGCCTGTACGACGAAGGCCACGACCTGGTCGACGCCACGCTCCAGGCCTCGCGCCTGCGCTTGCGGCCGATCATCATGACCTCGTTGGCGTTCATCCTCGGCGTGGTCCCGCTGGCGATCGCCACGGGGGCCAGCTCGGCGAGCCAGCAAGCCATTGGCACCGGCGTGATCGGCGGGATGATCAGCGCCACCCTGGCGGTGGTGTTTGTCCCGGTGTTCTTCGTGGTGGTGATGAAGCGCGTCACGCGTCGCAAATCCGATTGAGGGTTGGCGGCGCTACCTGCCCTTGAACGCTTCCCGACGGGCCGTGCGCTCGGCGAGGAAGCGTTCACTGATCGACGGTTGCAAGTCCTTGCGTTCAACCGGCACACCGCAACTGGGGCAAACACTCGCCACCCCCACGTCGTGACCACAAGCGCGATGCACAAAGTGCATCGCCAACCCTTCATCCTCGCCCTTGCACCATTTCTCACCCCAGGCGCGCAACGCGTAGATCACCGGATAGAAATCCCATCCCTTGGCGGTCAGCTGGTACTCGTAGCGCAGGGGTTTTTCGTTGTAGGGGCGACGCTCCACAAGGCCGTCGGCTTCCAGTGCCTTGAGGCGCGAGGTGAGCATCTGTGGCGTGGCGCCGGTCTGGATCTGGATCTCCTCGAAGCGTGTCGTGCCCATGTACAACTCACGCAACACCAGGATCGTCCACTTATCACCGACCACCCCAACCGAACGCGCCACCGGGCACACCGTCTCGTTTGTTTCGTATTGCTTGTTCATCACTTTTCCAGAATCCGCAAAGCCACTATTTTTTTCATAGTAACACGGCGATTGCGGATGCGATTCGGCTGTAAAAAAAGCGATGTACGCCGCTAGATCATTGACTATATGATTTTCATAGTTAGTATTGAGCGTGCCTTTCCCAACCGGAGCATCGAAGACATGACCCAGCCTGTGTACTCCCCGTCCCGAACCGGCCTGCTGCTGGTCGACCCTTATAACGACTTCCTGTCCGAGGGCGGCAAGCTCTTTCCCTTGCTGGAAAAGGTTGCCCAGGACGTTCACCTCCTCGACAACCTGCGCACCGCTGTGGCAGCCGCACGGCAACAAGGCATCCAGGTGTTCTACGTGCCCCATCGTCGCTGGCAACCCGGCGACTACGACAACTGGAACCACCCCAATCCGACCCAACGCCTGATCCAGCAACGCCATACGTTCGCAAAAGGCACCTGGGGCGGCGAATGGCACCCGGACTTCGTGCCGCAGGACGGCGACATCATCGTCCAGGAGCATTGGGGCCAGAGCGGGTTCGCCAATACCGACCTCGATTTCCAGCTCAAGCAACAAGGCATCACCCACGTGATTGTCATGGGTTTGCTGGCGAACACTTGCATCGAGTCCACCGCGCGTTTCGCCATGGAATTGGGTTACCACGTGACGCTGGTGCGCGACGCAACCGCCGCGTTCAGTCCGGAAATGATGCACGCGGCCCATGAACTGAACGGTCCGACATTCGCCCACAGCATCGTCGATACAGGCACGCTCATTTCGACCTTGCAACCGCACTGAAGGACCGCGCCATGCCCGCGTCGAACGTGATCCCCGCGCGCCTGGTCGGCGTGATGGCCGTGTGTTGCGCCCTGGCCGTGTCGACCCTTTACTACCATCAACCGTTGCTGCCGATGATGGCCGCGTCGTTCGGCCTGACCTCGACCCAAGCCGGGCTGATCGCCACGCTGACGCAACTCGGTTATGGGACGGGCCTGCTGCTCATCGTGCCCCTCGCCGATTGCCGACAACCCCGCCGCTTGGCATTGCGGGCCATCGGGGCAAACGCCGTCGCGCTGCTCGCCTGCGCCGCGGCGCCGAGTTTCGCGCTGCTGTGCGTCGGCAGTTTCCTGGTTGGGGTCACGGCGATTACCGCACAGCTGATCATCCCCGCCCTGTCGGGTCTGGCCGCGCCCGCGGAACGCGGCCGGGTGGTAGGGGCGTTGCTGAGCGGATTGTCCGCCGGATTGCTGTTGGCGCGGACCTTCGGTGGCCTGCTCGGCGAGCACTGCGGTTGGCGATCGGTGTTCTGGGTGGCCTCGCTCATCGATGGGGTGCTGTTGTTGATCGTTGCTGGAAATCTACCCGCTCTGACGAGCCTTTCTCCCATGCGCTATGGCGCGCTGATGCGTTCCCTCGGCAGCCTGTTGCGCGAGGAGCCGGTACTGCGCTTCTGCGCCGCGAGCGGCTTCCTGATTTTCGCCGCTTTCAGTGCCTTATGGGCCACGCTGGCCGCGCTGCTGACCCAGCCGCCGTACACGTTCGGCTCGACCACCATTGGCCTGTTCGGCCTAGTGACAGTGTTGGGCATCGTCGCATCGCCCCGCATCGGCACGTTAGTCGATCGCCTGGGCGCCCGGACGCTGACCGTCGCGGGTACGACGGTGCTGGTCGTCGGTTTCGTCTTCATCGGGGCCGGCGGACAGCACCTGGGCTGGCTGATTGTCGGCATGGTGCTGTTGGACTTCGGCAACCGGGTCGGGCTGGTGGCCAATCAGGCACGCGTCCAGACCCTGCGCGCCGAGGCCCGCAGCCGATTGAACACGGTGTTCATGGGTTCGTATTTCCTGGGCGGTGCACTCGGCGCGGCCTTGGGTAACTACGGGGTCCACCGGAGCGGCTGGATCGGGCTCGCCACCGTCGGTGCACTGCTCGCCCTCGCGGCGACCGCCACCAGCGCCCTCGCGCCCCGAGATACCCGCGTCACGTTGGCGGACGCTCCGCCATGACAGCCGTTCGCTGAGGCTGTGGACCAGTGTTGCCGCGCGCCTTGTCCGCCAGCGCCTTGTCCACCAGTCGCTGCACCCAACCGGCGTCCCGGTCGTTGACCACGGCGTAACGGTCCGGCGGGAAAAAGCCCCAGCGATGGGATGCTTCGGCGAGGCGGCTGAACTCATCGGCGGACAGCCAGTACGAGGATTCCGTCAGCGGCAAAGGCGCACCGTCAAAGCGCTGGCCCAGCATCAGCTGGGTCCCAGGGGCAAAGGCAATCGCCAATTGCTGCTGGGGCTTCATCCGCAGGTCGGGCGCAGGCATTCGCCTGGCCTGTCCATGGCGGAAGACGCCGGGAATTTCCTCAGTGAGCACCAGCCAGTGTCCGGCCGAGGTCATGGCCAGGATCCATTGCGACACGCCGCAGCTTTGCACGCGCACCAGCTTGTCGTCTTGCCAGAGCGTGAGGCTGAGGGCCTCGGGATTATCATCGCAGGACCACAGGCTGATGCCCGAGACCAGCATATGACGCTCAAGCTCGACCACCCCTTCATCCGGCATCGAGTGCCAGTAGCGCTTGGTCGGGTCGCGTGAATCGCGCCGGTAATTGGACGAGGCCCAACCGCCGATGAAAAGCACCGTCGCCAGCACCTGCCAGCCCCAGGATCCATCGATGATCCGGTCGACATCCAGGCCGGGGACGAACCATTTCTCGACGAGGCCCAGGCCAATCACGAACGCCAGGCTTGGCAGCATCAGGCCAACGCTCACCGGCGCCGCCAGCACCATGACCCAGCTGAAGCGGTGCATGGACGCACGCTCGCGCGCCCTGGCCGCCTCCTCTGGGAGCATTGGTGATTGCTCGCGAGGGCCGATGGTTGGATCAGGCGTCTCGAAGCGGATCATTTGCTTGTAGAGTTCGTCACTCATGCTGAGGCCCGACACTGGCTTGTGCCCTGTCCACCAATCGTTGCACCCAGCGGGCGTCCTCGGTATTCACCACGGCGTAACGGTCCGGCGGGAAGAAAATCCAGTGATGGGCGGCTTCGGTGAGGCGCTTGATCTCATCGGCGGACATCCAGTAGGGCGTTTCCACCAAGGGCACAGGCGCGCCCTCAAAGCGTTGGCCCAGCATTAGCTGGGTTCCGGGTGCGAAGGCAATCGCCAAGTGCTGACGGGGTTGCATCTGCTTGCCCTTCTCGGGCATCCGCCCTTCTCGCCCATAGCAGAAGTCACCGGGAAACTCATCCTTGAGCACCAGCCAGTGGCCGGCCGCGGTCATGGCCAGGATCCACTGCGAAACGCCGGAGCTTTGCACGCTCACCAGCTTGTCGTTCTTCCACAGGGTGAGGCTGTTGCAGTCCGGGTCAAAGTCGTTGGCCCAAAGGCTGATGCCCCTGATCAGCGTATGACGCTCAAGCTCGACCAATCCTTGGTCCGGCAACGATTGCCAGTAGCGCTTGGTCGGGTCCCGTGAGTCGCGCAGGTAATTGGACAATGCCCAGCCGGCGACGAAAAGCACGGTCACCAGCGCCAGCCAGCCCAGGGAATCACCGACGATCCGGTCGACATCCAGCTCCGGGGCGAATAATT
>Ga0307408_100000851_pt1 | contig 24074 bp, 29 predicted proteins | sample 322Cmetagenome_FD_202116 | JGI IMG/M metagenome (GOLD analysis project Ga0307408, IMG submission 202116) | Maize rhizosphere microbial communities from greenhouse at UC Davis, California, United States - 322HYB-C-3 | ecosystem: Host-associated > Plants > Roots > Rhizosphere > Soil | place... | reverse complement strand
ATCTCCACCTGCTCAGGGGTGAGTTCCGCCATGGCCTCCAGCGCGGCATGGGCGGCAGGGCGGACACTGGCGAGCGCATCTTCAAGGCGCCGGCCCACATCCAGGATTCCCTGTTCGTTGCGGGCCGGGTGGTCCACGCCGTAGCTGTTGTCGTCAGCCTCAACGAGGATGGTCCCGGACCCCACTTCATACCGCAGCACTTCAGTCATGGCGGATTACCTTCCTGCTAGTGGGACATGCGCATGTTGTGATGGACCTCAATGCTGGGCCGGATGGCAACTGCCGTGACCACCAGGGCCACAGCCCCTGCGATCCATGACGTCCAGGCTGCCCCCGTTGCGGAGGTGTAGGATCCCAGCCACGGCGAGAGGACCAGGATGGCGGCCAGGGCGGCCTGCACATATTCCATGGCCGGGGTTCCGGGCATGGCCAGGTTGATGATGCCGCTGACCGCCAGGAGCGCGCCAAGCACGAGCATCAGGGTGGTGGACATGCCTTCCTGCCGGGTGAACAGGACCGCGGCGGCGGTGAAGAGTCCGGCGGCCACGGCCACGTAGTCCTGCCACCGATACCACTTTTTCACTGATTTTCCTTTCTGTTCGGGACGGGGAAAGCCTGATGCTGTCCCGGTCCCGCGGGCGGCTGGGCCCGCAATTCCAGTCAACTCCTGGGCAGCGCCGCCATCTAGGGCAGAAAGACCCGAAGTCCCTCGCCCGCACCCGTTCCGCCGCAGGGTTTCCTAGCCGCCGCCCGCCGCGATGCCCACCGTGCAGTTGGCGGCGTCTTCCACCACGTCCTCGAGGTCGCCGGTGCGGTGCAGCACCTCCAACTGCCGGACGGCGCCGGTGCCCACATGCAGCAGGTTGTCCGTCAGCTCCTCCACGCGCTGCAGGTCCCCGATGTCCTCCAGGGCGGGGCGGATATGGTTCAGCAGGGAATTGACGACGGCGAGCGCCGGCCCCGGCCTGCTGGTCACCGGATCCAGGAGTTCCCCGCGCAGTCCCCAGCGGCTGGCCTTCCATCCCGCCAGCCGCAGCAGCGCCGTCGGCATCGGGACGGGCTCGACGCCGTCCCGCCACTCCCGAGCGGCCGTTTCCACCAGCCCGCGGGCGATCCCGGCGAGCAGCACAGTATTCTCCGGCCGCAGGCAGACATCGGCGAGCCGGACCTCCACCGTGGGGTAGTGCCGCGAGAGCCGGGCGTCGAAGTAGATCATCCCCTCGTCCATCGCGACGCCGGTGGCCACCATGTCGTGCACCAGCTGGTAGTAGGCGTCCGGTGTCCCCAGGATTTCCAGCGGCCCGGCGGACGGCCAGCGGTTCCACACCTGCGACCGGTAGCTGGCGTAGCCGGTGTCCTCCCCGTGCCAGAACGGCGAGTTGGCACTGAGCGCGGTCAGCACCGGCAGCCAGTTCCGGATCCGGTCCAGGACCGCCACGCCCTCCTCCGGCGATTCGATTGCAACGTGGATGTGGCAGCCGCAGGTGAGCTGTTCCCGCGCTGTCAGCCCGTACTCCTCCGTCATGGCCGCGAAGCGCCGCAGCTTCACCGGATGCGGGTCGCAGGGCAGCGGGGACGTTCCCAGTGCGGCTACCCGCACCCCCACGTCCTCCCCCGCCTGGTGCGCAATGGCCCGCCCGGCCACGATGTCCGCCTCAAGCGCGGCCATGGTGGAATGCGGCGGCGTGACCACTTCGATCATTTCCTGCTGGAATTCGGCTGTGAGCACCGGGCCGGCACTGGACTCGAACGGCCGGACGTACAGGTCCAGGAGCGCCCCCGCCATCGGCACGGCATCGCCGCTGCCCGGGTCCACCAGGAGGAGTTCCTCCTCGATGCCGAAGGTCCTGACGTTCCCAGCGCTGCCTGTACCCGCGCCGCCGGTGCCGTCACTCGGGAAGGTGTCCATCGCCGTCGTCCTTTGCTCGTTGCATCCTTGCAAGCTCGTCCCAGAAGCAGGCCAGCGTCACGGCGCCGTTCTCGAGGACGTCCAGGCAGGCGCTTTCGTCGCTGTCATGCCAGTGGTCCTCCACAAGCCCGGTGCCGAAGAACAGCACCGGAGCGCGGAGCACGCGGGCCAGAAGCTCCGCCGGTCCGCCGCCCGCGTTGCCCATCCGGCCGACCGCGCCGGCACGGAAGCCCCGCGCCATGGCCCGTTCCAGCGCGGAAACGGCCGGGTGGTCCGGGGTGCGGTACGGCTCCTGGGCCGTGTCCAGGTCCACCGTCAGCCGGTGGTGGAAGGCGCCGCTAATGGTGGCATCCACCCACTGCCGCAGCAGGTCCGCCACCTTCTCCACCCGCTGGCCCGGGACAGTGCGGAACGTCAGGTCAGCGGCGGCAACAGCCGGCACCGCGCCGCGGGAGACTTCGCCAGGATCGCCGGCCACGAGGGCCGTGACCTCGACGGCGGGCCGCAGCCACAGCCGCTCCAGCACCGTGTATCCCTCCTCACCGGTGATGGCCCCGGTTTCAGACCGCGTGAGCCAGTCCTGGTCGCTGTAGGGAAGGTCCGCGATGGCCTGCCGCAGGTCCCCGGGGAGCGGCTCGACATCGTCGTAGAACCCCGGGATGGCGATCCGGCCGTCCTCGCCATGCAGCCGGGCCAGGAGCCGGCTCAGTTCAAACACCGGGTTGGGGGCATTGCCGGAAACGGCGCCGCTGTGGACGTCGCGCTCCGGGCCGAACACTTCCAGGTCCGCCTTGAGGACCCCGCGCAGGCCAACGCACAGGGCCGGGTGGTCTTCGCGCCACAGCTGGGTATCGGAGAAAAGGACGACGTCGGCCCGGAGCCTTTCCGCCTGCTCCTCCAGGAGCGCGGCCAGGTGGGGGGAGCTTGCCTCCTCCTCGCCCTCGACGAGGAACTTCAGGTTGACGGCGGGCGTCGGGCCCGCCTCGGGGGACGTGGAGTGGGAGGGCGTTCCGGTTTTGGCCGCCGTAAGTGAGCGGGCGTTGGGGTTCTGACCGCCGGAAGTGGGAGAGCGTTGGTGGAGGTGGGCGCGGATCCCCTCGAGGTGGGCCAGGACCTGGCCCTTGGCGTCCGAACTGCCCCGGCCGTACAGCCTGCCCTCGCGCACCACCGGCTGGAACGGAGCCGTCTGGTTCCAGTTCTCCTGCTTGACGGCGCGGACGTCGTGATGGCTGTAGACCAGGACGGTGGGCGCACCAGGGGCAGAGCACCACTCCGCGTACACCGCGTGCGACTCCCCCGTTGGCTGCACCTCGACAACAGGGAAGCCGATGTCCCGGAACGCGGCGGCCAGCCAGTTGGCCGAGCGGAGCAAGTCCTTCACGTGCCCGGGTTCCCCCACTATTCCCGGGACCTGCACCCACTCGGCCAACTGACGCTTCAGGTCCCCCCTGCGGGAGCGGGCATAGGCGTGCAGGTCCGGGCCGCCATCGTCCGTTGGGGCAGCGGCGGCGGGGCTGTCCTGCCTCTCCATGCCGGCTCCTCAGGTCAGGTGCGCGGCTGGGCCGGATTGGTGGGGACCCCCTGCGACGGCGGGTTGACCGGCGGACCGGGCACCGACGTGGGCTGCGGTGCGGCCGGGGCTCCGGTGGCAGCTTCCAGGGTGCTGGGTACCTGCGGCCCGCCCGGCTCCGCGCCGCCCTGCAGGTCCTTGTGTGCAGGGACGCTGTGTTCAGGGACGCTGTGCCCGGGGACTTTGTGCTCGGGAATACGTTTCATCTGCTCTTCTCCCTATCTCCTCGTTTACCCGTATGCGGCCCGACTGCCGGCCGCGGGCGGCGGACGGAAATGCTGACGGACTCTGCTTGCCGCCGAAGAGAACAACATAATAAGCACCCTTATCAATGGCCGGAAAGGGTCAGCCGCCCCCTGTTTCCGCGGCAGGAGGCCCGGCGCGGGCCGGATGCGTCCGGAAGGGGAATTAGCGAACACTATTGGGTCTTTTTGATTGGTTCTGACGGGTTTACGGTGGTCCCACGAGGGCTGCCTATCCGGGGCGGCCGGCCAAGGAGGACTTTCCATGACAACGCACGTCGCGGACTGCAGCGTAACGAACTGTTCCTTTAACGACCACACCAACTGCAACGCGGCCGCCATCACCGTGGGCGGCGCCGAAAACCACGCACACTGCGCCACGTTCATTGAAACCGGACAGCATGGCGGCCTGCCCAAGGTCCTGGCCGACGTCGGAGCCTGCCAGCGCAGCGAATGCGTCCACAACGACCACCTGATGTGCAAGGCGCCTGAGGTGCACGTGGGCCCGGGCCGCGACAACGCCGACTGCCTGACGTACTCGCACGCATAGCCTGCACACCTGAAGGATCCGGAGCACCCGGGACGGCAACGCCCCCGGGTGCTCCGCTCTGTCCGGCACGGCATTACCCTCCCGCGGCACCCGCTGGCGGGCCGCCGTCGTCCGCTTCCCGCTGTACTTCCCACGCCGACACGGGTAGATTCAAAGATGTGACGGGGATCATGGCCCGTCCTCCCGGCCCTCTGCAAAGGCCGTCAGAGCAGTTGCTGCAGCCCAACGGCAACGAATGATGCAAACGCGAAGGGTTCCCCCGTGGCTACCTCGCACTTCCAGCAATTTCTCGACCAGGCAACAAGTCCTGACCCATCCAGCGATTCGGGACTGACTCCGGACAGTCTCTACGGCCTGTATGTGAGCTGGGCCGAGCTTCACAAATTCCGCGCAAAGTCGGACCAGGCATTCCGGGCCGGCATGCACCGCTGCGGAGTGGATGTCAACAACTGCCACCTGCACATGCATGGCCCCGCTGCCGCGGACTACATCCTCAGCAGCTACCCGGCAGTGGCCTGATGTCAATCCACGCCGGGGGCGCCCGGGGCGGGGCGCCGTTCCGGGCGGCCTCCTTGGCATGCCGCCAATGCGGACACGACCGCAACCTGGAGGTCACCGCCATTGACGCCCTTCCGGGGGTGCCCGCTTCGCTTGTAGAAGCTACCTTCATGTGCAAGGGGTGCGGCATGCCGCTCACACAGGCGGCAGACGTTATGGACGTCGCCAGGATCCTCAACCGCCCCGGCAACACTCCCGATGTGCTGGTGTTCGGCGGGCATTACATCCACTGCGGTCAGCCCATGGGCGCCGCGGGCGCGGAAATCCGAACCATCCACGGGACCTACAACGAGCGCAACATACCGGAGACGCTGAGCACTTACCTGGCCACCCGGGTACTCCGCTGCGTGTGCGGGTTCCAGGTTGAAATTCCGGACCAGAGCAGCTGAAAGCCCGGGGACCGGAATCCCGCCGGGCGGGTCGGTGACTGTGTGCTGCTTTGTTCGGTTGCATGCCGTCAGGCGTCAAAGTAGGTACTGACCCCCTCATTGCTGATGGAGGCCAGCACTGTTGCCGCCACGGCACGCAGCTTGACGTTGCGGCTGCTCGAGGCACTCTTGAGGATGGCCAAGGCTGTCTGCTGGCTGCACCGGTTCTGCGCCATGATGGCCCCGGTGGCAAGGTCGATGACGGTCCGGGACTCCATGGCGGCAGTGAGGTTGTCACGGGTGTCCGTCAGGTGCGCTATCCGCAGGGCGAGGCGAAGGGACGTGCTGGCGCGCAGCGCAAACTCCGCGGCCGCCTGGATCGCGTCTTCCGTGAATGCATTGGAGGCATCGGCATAGAGGTTCAGTGCTGCCCTGGCGCTGCCCCCTGTCCGGAACGGCACAGCCAGGACCGAATTGATGCTTTCCCCGCCTACGGCCGCGCCGTAGTCCGGCCAGCGCGGGTCCTTCGTGAGGTCAGGGACGTGGACGGTGGTGCCCTCCCGTATGGCCGAGAGGCAGGGCCCGTCCTTCGACTTGTACTGCACCTCATCCATGGCCCTGGCCCGTTCGTCGCTGCTGGCTACGGTGTCGGCTTTTTTGTGGCGGACCAGGGTGATCCCGCAGGACACTTCGGAGTCCACGTGGGACAGCTCAGCGGCAGCCAACACCGCAAGCTCGTGCAGAAACTCCCCGACGTGTGAGCTGGCGAGCACTAGCTCATCCAGCTGGTCGTACCCCGCCTCCTGCACTGCTTCTTCGGCCATGACCGTCCTCGCTCCCGATAATTCCTGGACCAGGAAACAGACCTACCGGACCATGGAACGCCAGCCTCTTGCTGGACTCCCTCCAGCCTACGCCTGCCTGTGTCCCCTTACCCTTAGGGGTTTTTCACTGTGGCTACTTGATGACGACCAGGAGGACTGGGGGCATGGTCCCCGTCAGCGCGGCCCCTGTCAGCTGCCCGGACCGCCGGCTGTCACCGGCGCACCCGCTTCCGGGATCCCTGAACTACTTCTCGCTCCGCTTCACGCCCGCCACCCGGGGCGGAACGCCGGCCGGCGCGCCGCCGTCGCGACTTGTCGATTCGCTGAGCCCCCCGGCGCTGCACAAACTTCCTCCCGCTGCGCATATTTGTCTGTCCGGCGCGCCAGGAAGGTCGCCGGCGGAGATACGCGTCGCCAACTTACTCCTGGCGCTGCCTGCCGTTCCGGTACAGGAGCCATCCGACGGCGGCAAGAACCACGCTCAGGCCCAGGAACCCCAGGTCCCAGTCAAGGGTGCCGCCCAGATCGTCCCGGACATGGTGAATGCCGAGCAGCTGGTGGTTGACCAGGCCCTCTACCACGTTGAACACGCCCCAGCCGGCGAAGGTCAGCCCGGCGTGGAACCGCCAGCTCGTGGACAGCCTCCCCTGCCGGCGCGCCAGGATGGTGAGGACGGCGGCGGCCACTACCAGCACCCACATGGCGCTGTGGAAAAGACCGTCCGCCAGGGTGTTCAGCACCAGCCCGGCCACCGTTTTGGCGTTGCCGTCCTCGGTGTGGCTGAGCATGTGGTGCCACTGCAGCAACTGGTGGAGGACAATCCCGTCCACAAAGCCGCCCACCCCCATCCCGAACACAAAGGCTGGTGCCGCAGCCGGTGATGCGGTGGGCTGGACGGCTGTCGCTCGTGACATACCCTGCTCCCCTCGGTGAGGTGCGTTGTTCACCTAGCCCCTACCCGCCGTCGGGCGCTTCAACCACGCGGAAACCCCTCAAATCAACTGGAGCAGCACTCCCCCGGCGGCGCCCACGAGCACCACCACCCACGGCGGCGCCTTCCACGCGATGAGCAGGACGAAGCAGACCAGGGCCAGGCAGAACGGGCCGGGACCGGTGATGGCCGTGGTGAACACCGGATTGTAGAGGGCCGCGGCCAGGATCCCCACCACGGCGGCGTTCGCACCGCGCATCAGTGCCTGCGCCTGCCGCCGGGTCCGGAACCTGTCCCAGAAGGGAAGCACGCCGACCAAGAGGAGGAAGCCCGGCAGGAAAATCCCGGCCAGCGCGACGGCGGCACCCGCCACGCCGCCCGGTCCGGCCCCGGACAGCGTCCCCAGGTAGGCGGCGAACGTGAACAGCGGACCCGGAACTGCCTGGGCAGCGCCATAGCCTGCCAGGAACTGCTCCGGAGTGACCCAGCCGGGGGTGACCACGCCGGCCTGGAGCAGGGGCAGGACCACGTGCCCGCCCCCGAACACCAGCGCACCGGCACGGTAAAACGCGTCAAGGAGGGCGAGGCCGGCCGATCCGGTGGCCAGGGACAACGGCGGCAGCCCGGCCAGCAGCACCAGGAACAGGACCAGGCACACGGCGCCGGCCGCCCTGCTGACCGGGAAGCGCATGGCACCCGTCACGACGCCGGTGCCGGCCCGGCAGAAGAACAGGCCAGCCAGCGCACCGACGCCGATCGCCAGCACCTGCCCCAGCGGACCCGCCAGCAGGATCACTGCCAGGGCGGCCACCACGGCAATCGACGCCCGTTCCCGGTCCGGCGTCAGGGCCTTCGCCATCCCCCAGACGGCCTGCGCCACGATGGCCACCGCCACGATTTTCAGCCCGTCAAGGATTCCTGAACCGAGCACGCCCTGGAAGAGGGAGGCGCCGGCGGCGAACGCCACCAGCAGCGCGGCCGACGGCAGCGTGAAAGCAAGGAACGCGGCGAGGGCGCCGAGCGGCCCGGCCCGGTGCAGCCCCAGGCCGAATCCCACCTGGCTGGACGCGGGGCCGGGAAGGAACTGGCAGAGGGCCACAAGATCCGCGTATTCCTTGTCATCCACCCACCGGCGGCGTTCCACCAGCTCGTCCCGGAAGTAGCCCAGATGCGCAATGGGCCCGCCGAAGGACGTAAAACCCAGCTTCAGGAAGACCCGGAAAACCTCCCCCACCGAGCCCACCGAGCCGCGTGCGGTAACCGTTTCCGTCACAGGTCTGCCACGAGCCCGGCAACCCGCTCCAGCGCGCCCGGAACCACCGAGTAGTAGGCCCACGTGCCGCGCTTTTCGCGGTGCAGCAGCCCGGCATCCACCAGGATCTTCAGGTGGTGCGAGACAGTCGGCTGGCCCAGGCTGAGCGGTTCCGTCAGGTCGCAGACGCAGCGCTCCCCCGCCTCGCCGGCTTTGACCAGCGAGAGCAGCCGCACGCGGTTGGGGTCCGCGAGCGCTTTGAAGACCAGCGCGGCCTCCTTGGCCTCCTCCGCTCCGAGGGCTGCACCCGCGGGCGGCGGGCAGCAGGAGGGGTCCGTCTCCGTGACGGACGAGGTCAATGGCAGCACAGCGGTCATGGACACCATTATGCCGCCATATCGACATTCATCAATATGGCGGCATAACGTTTTTGGAGCTGGAACCGGATACGGGGGTTTACGTATCTGCCGGCTCCTCGCGGTGGGGGATCACCACGTTGTCTGCTGCCTGGCCGGCGGCTGGGAAAAGGGCCAGGAGGAGCCCGAGTCCGACGGCGGCGCCCGCCAGTTGCGCCAGCACGAACCCGGGCACCGAGCCGGGCGCGATGCCCGCGAAGGTGTCACTGAAGATCCGGCCCACGGTCACGGCCGGGTTGGCGAAGGAAGTGGAGGAGGTGAACCAGTAGGCGGCGCCGATGTATGCGCCCACGGCCGGGGCGGCCAGCACTCCCCGCGAGGTCCGGGCCAGGGCGAATATCAGCAGGATGAGCCCGGCGGTGGCCACCACCTCGCCCAGGACGTGGCCGCCGGTGAGGCGGTCCTTGCCGGAGATGGAGGTCCCGGCGTCGAACATTGCGTTGGCCAGGACGCTTCCCCCGACGGCCCCGGCCACCTGGGCGGCAACGTACGCGCCGACTTCCGGCAGCGTCAGGCCGGCGCCGCTGCGCCGGCCGAGCGCCCAGTCAGCCAGGGACACCACGGGGTTGAAGTGCGCGCCGCTGACTGGTCCCAGCACCAGGATGAGCACGGTCAGGCCCAGGACCGTGGCGGTGCTGTTCTGGAGCAGCTGCAGGCCGACGTCGTTGGGGGAAAGCTGCTGGGCGGCGATCCCGGAGCCGACAACGACGGCCACCAGCAGGCCGGTGCCAAGCAGCTCGGCAAGGGCGCGGCGCCAGAGGGGAGGCTGGGAGATGTGCATGCAACCAGCTTGACCCAACGGAAATACCTCAGTCAAACTTGAGTCAATGGAAACTGAACTAGGCGCCGGGTTCCGCCAGCGGCTGGCCAGGCATGCAGCCTTGGCCGACGCCGGCCGGCTGCGCATCGTGGACCTGCTGACGCTGGGCGACCGCTCGCCGTCGGAATTGCAGGCGGAGCTGGGAATGCCGTCCAACCTGCTGGCACACCATCTCCGCATCCTTGAGGATGCCGGGCTGGCGGCGCGACACCGCTCGGAGGCGGACCGGCGGCGGAGCTACATCCGCCTGGTGGCCGGGTCGCTTGAGGACCTGGTTCCCGGCAGCGGGCACAAGGCGAGGCGCGTCCTCTTCGTGTGCACACGCAACAGCGCACGCTCCCAGCTCGCGGCGGCCCTCTGGCACCAGGCAAGCGCCATTCCCGCTGCGTCCGCGGGAACACATCCCGCAGACCGGATTTCCCGCGGCGCCCTTGAAGTCGCCGCCCGCCACGGCCTGGACCTGGCCGACGCCGTACCGCAGCAGCTGGACCAGGTCATGGGCGAGGGGGACTTCGTGGTGACCGTCTGCGACAACGCCCACGAGGAGGTTCCCGGCCTGCAGGGGGTGCACTGGTCCATCCCCGACCCCGTCAGGCAGGGCACCGCCGCGGCTTTCGAGGAGGCCTACGGGCAGATCTCACACCGCGTCAGCGACCTCGCACCCCGCCTCACCGCCGCCTGACACCAATACATTGACAACCATCAATATTTAGCGCCATACTCCCCATATCGATCTTCATCAATCTTTCGGGAATGAGAGGTCGGGCGGGAGCACCACCACCCACCGCGGCACCTCCCGCCGTACGTCATCATTAGGAGAACAGCGTGACCACCGAGACAGCCAAGAAGCCCTCCGTCCTTTTCGTCTGCGTCCACAACGCAGGCCGTTCCCAGATGGCCGCAGCCTTCCTGACGTCCCTGTCCAAGGGTGCCGTGGAGGTCCGCTCCGCAGGGTCCCAGCCCGCGGAGAAGATCAACCCCGCCGCCGTCGAGGCCATGGCCGAGGTGGGCATCGACATGTCCGCGGAGGTTCCCAAAGTCCTCACCACCGAGGCCGTCAAGGACTCGGACGTGGTGATCACCATGGGCTGCGGCGACGAGTGCCCGTACTTCCCCGGCAAGCGCTACGAGGACTGGGTGCTGGAGGATCCGGCCGGCAAGGGCGTAGAATCCGTCCGCCCCATCCGGGACGAAATCAGGACCCGCATCGAAGCCCTGATCACCGAACTGGTGCCCGCGCAGCACCCGGACGCCCAGTAACTCCAGGAGACCTCCATGACGAACGAACAGCTGATCATCATCGGTTCCGGCCCCGCGGGGTACACCGCAGCCATCTACGCCGCACGCGCAGGCCTGGCACCGCTGGTGCTGGCCGGCTCGGTCACCGCGGGCGGCGCCCTGATGAACACCACCGAGGTGGAGAACTTCCCGGGCTTCCCCGCCGGCATCCAGGGCCCGGAACTGATGGACGGCCTGCAGGAACAGGCCGAGAAATTCGGCGCCAAAGTGGTGTTCGACGACGCCACCTCGGTTGACCTCAAAGGCCACCTGAAGACCGTGGTCACCGGCGGCGGCGAGACCCACCAGGCCCCGGCCGTCATCCTGGCCACCGGCTCGGCGTACAAGGAACTCGGCCTGCCGGAGGAGAAGAAGTTCAGCGGCCACGGGGTCTCCTGGTGCGCCACCTGCGACGGGTTCTTCTTCCGTGACCAGGACATCATCGTGGTGGGCGGCGGTGACTCCGCCATGGAGGAAGCCACGTTCCTGACCCGGTTCGGAAAGTCCGTGACCGTCGTCGTACGCCGTGAGGAACTGCGGGCCTCCCGCATCATGGCGCAGCGGGCCAAGGACAACCCCAAGATCAGCTTCGCCTGGAACTCCGCCGTCACCGCCATCCACGGTAATGGCAAGGTCACCGGCGTGACGCTCACGGACACCCGCTCCGGCGAAACCCGGCACCAGGCGGCCACCGGCATCTTCGTGGCCATCGGGCACGTGCCGCGGACGGAACTCGTGGCCGGGCAGGTGGACCTGGACGCGGACGGCTACATCAAGGTGGACTCCCCCACCACGGTCACCAACCTGTCCGGCGTGTTCGCCTGCGGCGACGCCGTGGACCACCGCTACCGGCAGGCCATCACCGCCGCCGGGACCGGCTGCGCCGCCGCCCTGGACGCCGAACGCTACCTGGCAGCCCTGGACGACGCGGACAGCATCGCCACGGCGCTGGTCGAAGAACCTACCCACAGCTGACAACCCGGGCAGGAAGGGGGTGGGCTGGATGAACACGGATTGCTGCGGCGACAACGGTTGCTGCGACGACGAGGATCAGGACTGCTGCTAGCCCTTCCGCACCACCAACACATCGATGAGAGGACACGCCATGGAAAAGACCATCCTTCCGGTTGCCGTGATCGGCGCCGGGCCGGTGGGACTCGCCGCCGCAGCGCACCTGCTGGAGCGCGGCCTGGAGCCGCTGGTTTTCGAGGCGGGTCCGACGGCGGGCGCGGCCATTGAGGAATGGCGCCACATCCGCCTGTTCTCGCCATGGCGGTTCAACACCGACGCCGCCGCCGTCCGGCTGCTGGAGGCATCCGGCTGGGAAGCACCCCGGCCCACCGCCCTGCCGTACGGCGGCGAGCTCATTGACAACTACCTCGCTCCCCTGGCGGCGCTGCCGGCCCTGGCCACCCGGCTGGAGACCGGCGCGCGGGTTCTGGCCGTGACCCGGCAGGGCATGGACAAGACCCACGTCCGCAACCGGGACACCACCCCCTTCACCGTCCGGGTCCTGCACTCCGACGGCGAAACCCGCGACCACGCCGTGGCTGCGGTGATCGACGCCTCCGGCACCTGGTCCACCCGCAACCCGCTGGGCACGTCCGGGCTGCCGGCGATCGGCGAGGAGGCGGCCGCGGCCCGCATCTCCTCCCCGCTGCCCGACGTCCTTGGCCGGGACCGCGAAGCCTTCGCGGGCAAACGCGTCCTGGTGGTCGGCGCCGGACACTCCGCCGCCAACACCCTGCTCAACCTTGCCGCACTGGCCAAGGAGGCACCCGAAACCCGGATCCTGTGGGCCATCCGGGGCGCCTCACCGTCCAAGACCTACGGCGGCGGGGACGCTGACGGGCTGCCCGCCCGCGGCCAGCTCGGCGCCCGGCTCCGCCGCCTGGTGGAGGCGGGAAAGATCGAACTGCACACCGGCTTCGGCATCAGCTCCTTCAAATCCCTGGACTCCGGGGTCACCGTCGGCGCCGTGGACGGCCGCACCCTGGAGGCCGACGTCGTGGTGCCCTGCACCGGCTTCCGGCCGGACCTGGACATGCTGCGCGAACTCCGGCTCAACCTGGACCCCGCCGTCGAGGCGCCCATGGAACTTGGCCCGCTGATCGATCCCGAATTCCACTCCTGCGGCACGGTGCCGCCGCACGGTGCCAGGCTGCTGGCCCACCCGGACAAGGACTTCTACATTGTGGGCATGAAGTCCTACGGCAGGGCCCCCACCTTCCTGCTGGCTACCGGGTACGAGCAGGTCCGCTCCGTTGCCGCTGCCCTGGCCGGGGACCGCGAGGCCGCCGACACCGTCCAGCTTGAACTTCCGGAAACCGGCGTCTGCTCCACCGATGCCGGCACCAGCTGTGACGTTCCCGCCACCCGGCCCGCAGCCAGCGCGGTTGAGGCCGCCAGCGAGTCCGGCTGCTGCGCTGCCCCGGAACCGGTCCTGGTCGGCTTTCCCACCGGCCTGGCCCACGGCCGCTCCGCAGACCTGTAGCCACCATCAGCAGACCCGAACATTGGAGCGCTGCCATGACCGAACACCATGAGACCATCCTGGGCCTGCAGGACACGACAGAGGTGCTGCACCGGATCAGCGAACGGCTCGGGGAAAAGTACGCCAGCATCTTCGCTGCCGAAACAGTGGAGCGGTACGTCTTCGAGTCATACGCGGCCTTGGCGCGCACAGCCAAAGTCACCGCCTACCTGCCCGTGACTGCCGAACACTTCGCTGCTGACCGCCTGCACGCCCTGGCCACGTCCAAAGGAGCGGTAGCAAGCGATGTTCCCGAAGTCGTGTTCGTCTGCGTCCAGAATGCCGGGCGCTCGCAAATGGCGGCCGCACTGCTAACGGTCGAGGCCAAGGGAAGAATCAACGTCCGATCGGCCGGATCCATGCCGGCCGCGGAATTGGACCCGGCAGTGCGGGCTGCCATGTCGGAGATGGGCCTGGACCTGTCGCGCAGCTACCCCAAGCCGCTCACGGACGACGTGGTGCGAGCGTCCGATGTGGTCATCACCATGGGCTGCGGCGATTCCTGCCCCATCTACCCCGGTAAGCGCTACGAGGACTGGGACTTGCCCGACCCATCAGGCCAGTCACTCGAAAGCGTCCGCCAAGTCCGCGACCAGATTCAAGAGCGGGTCAGGGCTTTGGCTGGATCCCTCCTTAACCCCACCGAGAAAGATCACATATGAGCACCGATACCTTCAAGAAGCCCGCCGTCCTGTTCGTCTGCAGCAAGAACGGCGGCAAGTCCCAGCTTGCGGCCGGGCTGATGCGCCAGCTCGCCGGCAGCACCGTTGACGTCTACTCGGCCGGCACCAAGCCCGCCAAGGACCTCAACCCGCTCGCTGTTGAATCACTGGCCGAGCTCGGCATCCCCGTTGAGGGCGAGTACCCCAAGCCCGTTAGCAAGGAGGTCCTCGAGGCCGCGGACGTGGTGGTGGTCCTGGGCACCGAGGCAAAGCTTGAACCGCGCGAGGGCACCCGCTTCGAACTCTGGGAAACCGACGAGCCCTCTGAACGCGGCATTGAAGGCATGGAACGCATGCGCCGGGTCAGGGACGACATCCGGGCACGGGTCCAGAAGCTGCACCAGGACCTCACCACTTCCTGACGGGCCGGCGCGATGGACCACCAGGACCGGGCCGGCGGGTCCGCGGGGCCCGCCATCCTGGCCGTGCCCTGGGAATGCCCGGAACGCCTGGTCCTGACGGCGGCGGAATTTGCGGCCGCCATGGACCTCCACCTGGTCTGCGCCTTCGTTGACCCGGCAAGCTACCTGGTGGAGTGGGCCGGGTCGCCGGAACTTCCCGGAGCCTCGCTGGACCCTGCCGTCAACGATGAGGCGGCCTACCCTTCACGGGAACTCCTTGGGCGCCTGCAGGAAATCCTTGCCAGGGCGGAGGACGTGAGCTGGTCTTTCCGGGTCCTCAACGGCGCCGTTGCCCCGGCCCTGATGCGGCTAGCGGACAGCCTTGGCGCTTCCATGTTCATCGTGGGAGGCCGGCGCCCGGGGATCCTGTCCCGGTTCGAGCGGGTCCTGGAGGGCTCAGTGGCGGAGGCCCTGGAGCACTCGCAGCGGCGGCCCGTCCTGGTGGTTCCTGCGGTGGGCCACTAGGCCAAAAAGCCGGGCACAGCACTGCGAAAAATGCTTGGTGGGCAATGCCCCTGTCAGTACACTTAGCTTATTCATCCGGCGGGCTGGGGACCAGCAGCGACGCTCCTCCGGAGGGAGCCTGTTAAGGCGCGAAGGCGGCACCCATGCACGGAAACCGGAAGCTCCCCCGCAGCATCTGCGAGGAAGTCGCCCATCTGGAGCTACAACTGCAGGTCCTGGAAATCATCGACGAAATCCTCAGCGGAACCGCCGCCTGCGAGGCCGATGCCCGCAGCTCGCTGCGATGGTACGTCAGCGCCAATCCGGGCCAGCCGCAGCGCGCCCTGCTGATGCATATGATGAGCATCCAGCGCTCCGATCACACCTGACACAGAAAAAACACCCTGCTGAAACACCACGGCAACCTCGCCACGGCAAGCTGTGCCTACGGGGATACAACAGCAGGAGGCAGCCCATTATGGAGGCACAAGGAGTACGTACGGACCAGCTCCGCATCGGAGACCACATCGAGGCCTGGCACCGGGGCAGGCTGTTCCACCGCGGCCGGGTGACCGGCGTGGTGCCGGCCCTGGAACTGTTCTGGATCCTGGACGCGAGGACCGGCACCCGCAAGCTGCTGGACCCTGAGGCCCTGGAGATCAGGCATGTGGAAGAGCCCGTGGAGCAGCCGGCCCGGCCGGCCAAGCTGGAACCCGCATAAAGTCCGGGCGGCAGGGGTAGGGTCAGTCCTGGAACGCTGCTGCGGCAGATACGACGACGAAGGAGCACGCCATGATTGGATTCATCGTTGCCGGCCTGATCATTGGGGCGCTTGCCCGCCTCATCAAGCCGGGCAAGCAGAACCTGGGCCTGCTCGCCACCCTGCTGCTGGGCCTTGCCGGCTCAGTGATCGGCGGAGTGGTGGCATCGCTGCTGGGGACCGGAGACATCTTCGAACTGAATTTCCTGGGCTTCATTGTGGCGGTCATCGCCTCGGTGCTCCTGGTGGGCACCGCCGAGGCAGTGGTCGGCCGCCGACGGTCCGTTCGCCGCTGACCCCGGGCAGCAATCCTGACGGCGGCACTTACGTAAGTGCCGCCGTCGGGATTTTGCTAGGCCCGGTCCTGGTAGACGTCCGGAATGCCGTCCTGGTCCGCGTCCACCTTCTCCAGTTCCTCTGCCTGCCGGTACTGCCGGTTCCTGGTCCGCAGCACCGCCGTGGCCAGCAGGGCGGCGAGCAGTGAAGCGGCCAGGATTCCGACCTTTGCGTGGTCATCGTGGAGGCTTCCGTGACCGAAGCTGAGCTCGGCCACCAGCAGGGACACGGTGAAGCCGATGCCGGCCAGCAGCGCGACGCCGAAGATGTCGATCCACTTGAAGGAGCTGTCCAGGGTCGCCCGGGTGGCTTTTGTCAGGATCCACGTGGTGCCCAGGATGCCGATCGGCTTGCCGAGCACCAGGCCCAGGATGATGCCGAGCGCCACCGGGTCGGCCAGGGCAGAGACCAGCCCGTCCCAACCACCCACGGCCACGCCGGCGGAGAAGAACGCGAATATGGGGACGGCGATGCCGGCCGAAATGGGCCGGAAGCGGTGCTCGAAAATTTCCGCAAGCCCGGGCCCGGCCTCCGGACCGCCACCGGCCTGGGAGCGGATCACCGGCACGGCGAAGCCCAGCAGGACACCGGCCACGGTGGCGTGGATGCCCGAGGCATGGACGAGCGCCCACGTGACCATGCCCAGCGGCAGCAGGATCAGCCAGGGGGCCGACGCTTTGCGGCCGAAGAAGTGCCGGTACTTCTGGGCCAGGAAGGTGTAGACGGCCAGCGGCACCAGTGCGAGCAACAGTGGGGCCACCTGGATGTCGGTGGAGTAGAAGAACGCGATGATGCTGATGGCGATCAGGTCATCCACCACGGCCAGGGTCAGCAGGAAAATCCGCAGCGCGCTGGGCAGGTGGGATCCGATGATGGCCAGCACGGCGACGGCGAAGGCGATGTCCGTGGCGGTGGGAATGGCCCAGCCGCGCAGGGTCTCCGGGCTGGTGAGGTTGACGACGGCGTAGATCACCGCCGGGACCACCACGCCGCCCGCCGCGGCGGCCACCGGGACGATCGACTTGCTGATCTGCCGCAGGTCGCCGGCCACGAACTCGCGCTTAAGTTCCAGGCCCACCAGGAAGAAGAAGATGGCGAGCAGACCGTCGGCAGCCCATGCACCGAGACTCAGCTCCAGGTGCCAGGGTTCGTAGCCGATCTTGAAGTCGCGCAGCGCGAAGTAGCTGTCGGAAGCCGGCGAGTTTGCCCAGACGAGGGCGATGATTGCCGCTGCCACCAGCAGGGCGCCACCGACGGTTTCCTTGCGGAGGATTTCCCCGATCCGCAGGGCCTCGGAGTAAGAGCCCCGGGCAAAGACCGTGCCCCGGGGCGCGGCGGGCGGCGGTGTTGACGGCGGGGTGGAGTTCATGAAGGAGTCCTAACGTTTGGGCTCGACAAAATTACTGCCGACCAGACTTCCCGGCGCACCTTCAATCCATTCTAGGGGCGGTGGTGCGGGCGCCAAAATGTGCCAGCCCTGCCGGCCCGGTACCGGCAATTCCGGTGTCAGCCCGCCCGGCGCCGGGACCCCGACTGCCGGCCTTCATCCGCGATCGCCCGTACGGCGTAGTCAAGGTAGTTCCGGCTTTCCCCCGAATTGGCCAGCTTCACGAGCTCCGCCGCTACCACCACCAGCTTGACGTTCCGGTGGCTGCTGGTGCTCACCAGCATCTTGAAGGCGTCGTCAGCACCCATCTTCAGCTGGCCCATCAGGATGCCCCGGGCCTGGTCCACCACGCTCCGGGTGGAGGTTGCACCGGCCACCGCATCCCGGGCGGTCTGCTCCGTTTCGCGCTGCAGGGTGCTGGTGAGGTCCACCATCACCCCCTCCAGGACGGTGACATTGCCGGCGTCATCCAGGATGCCCTCGCCGGATGTCAGCACCCGGCGGGTCTTTCCCTTCGCATCAATGATCCGGTGATACATGCAGAAGTAGCCGCCCGTTTGCAGGACCTGATCCACGATGGCCTGGCACCGGGGCCTGTCCTCCGGATGTTTGTGGGAGTACAACAGCTCCAGGGTGGGCACCACGTCACCCCGCCGGTACCCATGCAGCTGGTACATGCTGTCCGACCACGAGACTTTCCATCCGGCCACATCCATATGGAACGTCCCGGCCACACATTCGCTGTCGCCCAGGGCACTCGAGTAGGTATAAGGGCCGGTCAGGTCCGTCATCACAGGGGCCACCTCCATGTAGCATCCAGCGCACCCCGCAGCGCATCAGATCATCCGGGGCACTAGTACCAGTATGGCCGCGGCGGACTCCGACGGGTAGGCCATAGGTCCCGCTTACCGGAATGAGGGTGTGCCGGCGCCCGCTTTCGCCTCTTGACGCTGATACCCCCCAGGGGTATGCTCAAGGTGTTGTCAGTGAAGTGGTATGTCCCGGCGGTTCCCGTCTTCACAGCCGTTCAACCCCAGCACCCTGCCTACCAAGGACTCATCCTTCGTCAAGGAACGGAACTGACATGAACATTGAACACCGCACAGCGCTCCCCCTGGCATCCTCCGCCGGCTGCAGCTGTTGCTCCCCCGCAGGCCACGCGACCAAGACCGCTGCCGCCGTCGCGCATTCCCCTGGGGCCGCCGGCCCGCGCGAGTTTGCCCTCGAAGGGCTCACCTGCGGGCACTGCGTTAAAACTGTTGAAACGGCGGTAGGCGCCCTGGACGGCGTTGAATCAGCCTCCGTTCACCTGGTTCCCGGCGGGCGTTCCCGCCTCACTGTCGCCGGCGCCGCCTCCGAAGAGGCCGTCCGCACGGCCGTCACCACCGCCGGGTATTCCCTGGCCGAACACTGACCTTTCGCGCTTCTGCGGGCACTGCCCGGCGCAGCACCAGTCCTCCAAGGAGGAAACCATGCAGGACCAGATGCACCAACCAACGCACCACCACGACGACGGCAGCCAGGCAGGCGGCACGCTCACCCGCCACACCGCCCCCCATGCGGGCCACCACCAGCCGGCGCACCAGCACCCCGGCGACGACGACCACGCCGTCCACACCTCCGGCCAGCACGCCGGGCACAGCACCGCCATGTTCAAGAACCGGTTCTGGCTCACCCTGGTGCTGTCCGTTCCGGTGGTCTACTTCAGCCCCATGGTGGGCCACATCCTGGGCTACATGGCGCCCATGTTCCCCGGCTCCGCCTGGATTCCGCCCGCCCTGGGCACGGTCATTTTCCTGTACGGCGGGCAGCCGTTCCTCAAGGGCGGACTCCAGGAACTGAAGGACCGGCGACCGGGCATGATGCTCCTGATCGCCATGGCCATCACGGTGGCCTTCGCGGCCTCGTGGATCACCAGCCTGGGCCTGGGCGGGTTCGACCTGGACTTCTGGTGGGAGCTCGCGCTGCTGGTGGCCATCATGCTCCTGGGCCACTGGATCGAGATGCGCGCCCTTGGCTCCGCACAGGGTGCGCTGGATGCCCTTGCGGCCTTGCTCCCCGACGAGGCCGAGCGCGTCACGGACGGCGGCACTGAGACGGTGCCGGTCTCCGAACTCCGCCCGGACGACCTGGTCCTGGTCCGGCCCGGCGCCCGGATGCCCGCCGACGGCACAGTGGTGGACGGGCAGGCCGAGTTCGACGAATCCATGATCACCGGCGAATCCAAGACCGTTCCCCGCGGCCCCGGAGCCCCGGTGGTGGCAGGAACCGTCGCCACGGACAGCAGCGTCCGCGTGCGGGTCACGGCCGTGGGCGACGATACGGCGCTGGCCGGAATCCAGCGGCTCGTGGCCGAAGCCCAGGCCTCGTCCTCACGGGCCCAGGCACTGGCGGACCGCGCGGCTGCGTTCCTCTTCTACTTCGCCACCGTGGCCGGCGTCCTGACCTTCATCGCCTGGACGCTGCTGGGCAGTGTTCCAGAGGCCGTCACCCGGACCGTGACCGTGCTGGTTATCGCCTGCCCGCATGCCCTGGGCCTCGCCATTCCGCTAGTCATAGCCATCTCCACCGAGCAGGCAGCCCGGGCCGGCGTGCTGATCAAGAACCGGATGGCTTTGGAACGCATGCGGACCATTGACGTTGTCCTCTTCGACAAGACCGGCACCCTCACCACGGGCGAACCTGAGCTGATGGACGTGGCGGCGGCCGAAGGGGTTGACTCCGAGGAGTTGCTTGGCCTGGCTGCGGCCGTCGAATCGGACAGTGAGCACCCTGTGGCGCGGGCTATCGTCCGCGCGGCCCGGGAACGGAACCTGGCGGTGCCGGCCGCGGCCTCGTTCACCTCCCTGACCGGGCGCGGCGTGCGGGCCACCCTGGACGGACGGACGCTCCACGTGGGCGGACCCGCGCTCCTGCGCGAGCTTGCCGCCGTCGAACCCCCTGCCCTGGCCGCGGTGACCCGCGGCTGGATGGACCGCGGCGCGGCAGTCCTGCACGTGCTCGACGGCGGCCGCGTCCTGGGCGCAGTCAGCCTGGAGGACGCGGTGCGTCCGGAGTCCCGGCAGGCCGTGGCGGCGCTGCAGAACCGGGGCGTCAAGGTGGCCATGGTCACCGGCGACGCCCGGCAGGTGGCGCAGGCCGTGGCGGCGGACCTCCGCATCGATGAGGTGTTCGCCGAGGTCCTGCCCGCCGACAAGGACAAGAAGGTGGCCGAGCTCCAGGCCCGCGGGCTGAAGGTTGCCATGGTGGGCGACGGCGTCAACGATTCCCCGGCCTTGGCCCGTGCCGAGGTGGGCATCGCGATCGGCGCCGGCACAGATGTGGCCATGGAGTCCGCCGGTGTGGTCCTGGCCGGAAACGACCCCCGGGCCGTCCTGTCCATGGTGGACCTGTCGCGGGCGAGCTACCGCAAGATGTGGCAGAACCTGGTGTGGGCGACGGGCTACAACATCCTGTCCGTGCCCCTGGCCGCCGGGGTCCTGGCCTTCGCCGGCGTCGTCCTCTCGCCCGCGGCGGGTGCCGTGCTGATGTCCGCATCCACTATTGTGGTGGCGCTGAACGCCCAGTTGCTGCGGCGCCTGAAACTGAACCCGTCCGAGGTACGTTGACGTTGAGGGTACGTTGAAAGGTGTGGGCTACCAAGCCCGCGTGAGGGGAGGGAACAGCATGAAGGCAGGCATCCGCACCGCCGTCGTGGCTGCCCTCCGCCCGGCCGCGCTGGCTGCCGCGGTCCTTTCCCTGCTGGCCGGAATCCTGGGGATGCACGTGCTGACCGCAGGCCATGCGGCCCACGCCACGCCGGCCTCCACGGTCGCTGCGCACGCCGGCCATGCCGGTGCCGCGCATGACGGCGACGCCCGCCCACAAGCCGGGGACCCCGCCGTCGGTCATTCCCATGACGGCCACCCGGGGCAGGCCGCCCAGCCCATGGACGAGTCCTTCACCGCCTCGGGTTCCTGCAGCTCCGGCTGCCCCGGGGCGGAGGAAGCCGGGGCGGCCTGCATTCCGCTGGTGCCGGCGGGATCGCCGGCCGTCGCCACTCCCCCGGCCACCTCGGCAGCTCCGCTCTATCTGGCGGCGGCAGCCCGGTGCACCGCCTACAACTACATCCCTTCAGGTCCCACGCCCTGCGAACTGTCCATCAGCCGGACGTAAACCGGCCCCGCGGCGTGCCGCTGCACGCACCGTTTCGGCCCAGTTCCACTGACCTACCTGAAGGACAATCTTCATGAACAGCAAGATCAAGACCCTCTCCCTCGCCGCTGCCCTGGCAGCCTCGCTCGGCCTTGCCGGCTGCGCGGCCGGCTCCGAAAGCTCCGGCGGAAACACCATGCCCATGGATCACGGCAGCTCCGCGCCGATGTCCAGCATGATGCCGGACGCCAGCGCCGACCATAACCAGGCGGACATCGCGTTCTCGCAGATGATGATTCCGCACCACGCCCAGGCCGTGGAGATGAGTGACATCATCCTGGCCAAGCAGGACGTCCCGGCCGAGGTCACGGCCCTGGCCACCAGGATCAAGGAGGCCCAGGCGCCCGAGATCGAGACCATGACCGGCTGGCTGGAAAGCTGGGACGTGCCCACCATGATGTCCGACCACTCCGGGCACGGCATGAGCGGCATGGTGGACGCCGAAGGCATCGAGAAGTTCAAGGCCGCCGAGGGGACCGACGCCGTCCGGCTCTTCCTCGAACACATGATCAAGCACCACGAGGGCGCTGTCGACATGGCCCAGCAGGAGATCGGTGCCGGCAAGAACCCGGAGTCCATCCAGCTGGCCCACGACATCATCGCCGCCCAGGAAGCCGAGATCACCGAGATGAAGGAGCTGCTGGGCAAACTCTGACCCTCCCCGGCGACACTCTCACCTACCGCACCCCATCGGCGCACCCTCTCCCACTCTCCTGCGGAAAGTGAGAGAACGTGCCTTCGAGAATGGCGTTAGGTGAGAGAACGTTGGCCTGGCCGGCGGCGCCTGGCTTTGGGTGTCGCCGGCTCCACATGCTCGGGGCGGATCCCGACGCCGACGAACCGGGCGGTCACGCGCCGCAGCACCGGCGAGGCGAGCCGGAGGACAGGAGGCAGCCAGCGCGGCGCAACCCGGCTGCCGCTGGTGGCCCTGGCAAGCACCCGGTGCCCGGCGCGCTGGAGCCGCTGCATGATCTTGACCGGCATCTCGCGCCGGCGCTGGAGGGCGGCCAGCTTCTCCGGCGGCGCGGTGCCTGCGGCAAGGTCTGCGGTAATGGCGTTGGCCAGTGCCACCGCATCCTGGATCGCGAAGTTCACGCCCACGCCGAACATCGGGGACATCGCATGCGCGGCGTCGCCGATGGCAATGAATCCGGGGCGGTGCCAGCGCCGCAGCCTGTTGATCCGGACGGACAGGAGCTTGACCTGGTCCCAGTCCTGCAGCGTGCCGACAACGGTCTTGAGGAAGGGCGCCGCGTATGTGATCCGGTCCCGGAGCGCACCGAGCCCCGCCTTCTCCAGCCCGTCGAACCCGCCCTTTTCGATGACCATGCCCGACTGGTACCTGTCGCCGCGGTCTATCGTGAGGACCATGCCCCGTGACGAGACGTAGGCGAGCGTCACCGGCGGCGGGTCGGGCGGCTTGGGCAGGCCGAACCAGAGCACATCGATGGGCACACCGTACTCGTCGGGGACCAGTCCCGCCGCCGCCCGGAGGACCGAGGCGCGCCCGTCGGCGGCGACGGTGAGCGTCGCGCGGAACTCCCGTCCGCCGTCGGGCCCTGTTGCCCGGACGCCCCGCACCTGGTCCTGCTCCACGATGAGTCCGGTGGCCTCGGTCTCCATGTGCAGTTCGAAGGTGGGGAACGCCGCAGCCTCGCCGGCCAGGAAGTTGAGGAAGTCCCACTGCGGGGCGAGGACCAGGAAGTTGTCCGGGCCCCGAAGGCTGTGGAAGTCGACGAGGGTGAAGCGCTTGCCATCCACCACCGCGTCCATCGTGGACAGCCGGGTCAGCGGCAGCTGCAGGAACTTTTCCCGAAGGCCAAGTTCCCCGAGCAGGGTCACGGTTGAGGGGTGGACGGTGTCGCCGCGGAAATCGCGGAAGAAGTCGCCGTGCTTTTCCAGCACGGCCACCTTCAGGCCGGCCCGCGCGAGCAGGTAGCCGAGCACCATGCCGGCCGGTCCACCGCCGGCGATCACGCAATCATGTTCCGACGTCTCTGCAGTCACGTCGTCCCCTCTCCGTTTCCCGGGCTGCTTCCATGGTGGCGGCAGCGGGCCGGGATGGGTAGTGCGGGTCCCGGGGTGTTGCGTGTTAAGTTGAAAGGCACGGGCTGAACGTCCGTCCACCAGCTGGGAAGAGGGACATCTCCTTGGACACATCCGCACCAGTACGAATCCTCACCGTCTGCACCGGCAACATCTGCCGCTCCCCCGTGGCCGAACGGCTGCTGCAGGCAGGGCTCGACCAGGTGCTGCCCGGCGGTTTCGAGGTGGCCAGCGCCGGAACCCGGGCCATGGTGGGCGACCCCATCCAGCCCCTTTCCGCGGACATCGTGCGGACCTTCGGCGGCAACCCGGAGGGCTTTGCAGCCCGCCAGCTCACCCCGAAAATCCTCCGCGGCGTCGACCTGGTGCTCACCATGACCTCCGGCCATCGCGGGGAGGTGCTGCAGCTGGACGCGTCCCTGTTGAAGCGGACCTTCACCATCCGCGAGTTCGCCCGCATGCTCGACGTGCTGGACGAGCGGGACGCCTCCTCCCAGCCGCCTGCAGCAGCCGCTTCGGACATGCCCGACGGC
>Ga0307408_100000850_pt1 | contig 24092 bp, 10 predicted proteins | sample 322Cmetagenome_FD_202116 | JGI IMG/M metagenome (GOLD analysis project Ga0307408, IMG submission 202116) | Maize rhizosphere microbial communities from greenhouse at UC Davis, California, United States - 322HYB-C-3 | ecosystem: Host-associated > Plants > Roots > Rhizosphere > Soil | place... | reverse complement strand
GCTGAGGAGGTGGCAGTCTTAGCATCATATCACCAGACGTTCGTTAAAGCTGTTCGCTCTACAGGTGGAAAAAACAGCCACCGCGTTCTTATAGTTCAAGGGCCAAATACAAATCCGGGATTGACATTTGATTTGATGAACACACTTCCTAAAGACCCGACGGCTAATCGTCTGATGGTTGAAGTACATAACTATACGCCATCTCAGTTTTGTTTCGGGAGCAAAGATGAGACCTGGGGTAAAATGATTTACTACTGGGGTAACGGCCATCATTCAACCATTGAACCTGACCGTAACGCTACATACGGAGAAGAGGATGAAATACTTGCTGATTACAACAAGATGAAAGCTAAATTTATTGATAAAGGGATACCGGTTATACTGGGTGAATATGGCGCTTACAGGCGTGATAATTCTGCTAATGTTCCCAAAGATTTGGCCATGCATAACGCCTCGGTGGACTATTGGATAACCTTTACAACCAAAGAAGCATTAGCTCGTGGCATTAAACCTTTTTGGTGGGATACTGGAGGAGCAGTGGACAGGAGCAACTTTACAGTAAAAGATCAGCGTACGATTGATGCCCTTATTGAAGCAGGTAAATAATATAATATTTACTCTCAATCTAGCATAAGGTGGTTTTCCTTCCCTGCGGCTGGTGATTTTCGCCAGCCGTAGGGGGCTAGCCTCTTATTGGCGCAAATAATAAATTTTCTATTACTAAATTAACCAAAGTGAATATATTTTCTTGTAGTGTTGCCATGAGTCGCTTAAGGCAGAAGGCCTTGTTGAGTACCGTAGTTGCAATATTGACCACGGTACTTGCAATATCTTTTTTGGCATGTAAAAAGGACGCAAAAGCTCAGGTGAATACGGAGAAACCCCCGGTGGTGAAAAAAGAGGAAACAAGCACAGCTGATCCTAATTTTCACATTTACCTCGCGTTTGGGCAATCGAACATGGAAGGAGCGGGGGCAATTGAAAACGAGGATAGAATTGGGGTAGATGCACGTTTTAAAGTAATGAGTGCTGTCAATTGTACTGACGATCGCACTCGTCAGATCGGAAAATGGACAACAGCCACACCTCCCTTGGTGCGTTGCGGGACTGGCCTTGGCATTGCTGACTACTTTGGAAGGACTTTGGTAAAGGAGCTGCCTTCTGGAATAAAAGTTGGCATTGTTTCCGTGGCAGTTGGCGGGTGTGATATCGCCCTGTTTGATAAAGCGAACTATAGTTCATACGTGACAACTGCACCATCATGGATGAAAGGCGTTATTGATTCGTATGGAGGCAATCCTTATGCGCGGCTGGTAGAAGTTGCCAAACTTGCTCAAAAAGAAGGTGTGATTAAGGGAATTCTTTTCCACCAGGGCGAAACCAACACAAACAATACTGAGTGGAAAAACAAAGTAGCAAATGTGGTAAAAAACCTCAAGACAGACCTTAAATTGGGCGATGTACCTTTTCTGGCAGGTGAGCTGCTGGCTTCAAAGGATGCGTGTTGTGGTTCTCACAATGTGGAAGTAAATAAGCTTCCTTCTGTGATTACCAACGCACATGTTATTTCATCGGCTGGCTTCGTTGGATCTGATCCTGCACATTTCAGCCCCGCTTCATACAGAGAGTTTGGAAAGCGTTATGCAACAAAAATGATTGAACTACTGGGCACGGGCAAATAGAGATCGGTTCGCGGCTTAAGACAGACGCAATGGGGTAGTAAGGAACCCGGCTCTTGTTAAGGCCCTTAAAGAGGGGATTAAGTAAGGGTATATTGTTAACAAATACATAAGATTATTTTCCTTTCTCAGGGATTGGTGGATCGGCCGCCAATCCCTGGAAAGGTTTAATACTTTATATCAGAGGGCCGAAGGACAATTGTAATCGTCTAGCACTCATAGTCAAAACCAATCGCTTTAACACACACACACACACACACACACACACACACACTCATTACCCTTAGCGGTAAATGAAAAATAATGAAAAAAGATATAAATAAACAGCTTATCGCAGGCTTATTGCTTTGCGGATTTAGCTCTGTCCTGAACGCTCAGACAAACAAAGCCGATAAGGCTAAAATAACGGTTGAAGTTAACAAACCGGGACATTCAATCCCCTCCACCTTATTCGGAGCTTTTTTCGAAGACATTAACCATTCAAGCGATGGAGGCCTTTATCCTGAACTTATCAGGAACCGTTCCTTCGAAGATGCTGATACACTTCAAAACTGGAAGTTTACCAATCAAAACGGAACCAGCAAGGCTTCGATCATTAATGTAGATGCGGGGTATCCACCAACAGGAGGCCTAAACGTTTTCAACCGGAAATATCTTTCCATCCAGGCCAAAGGCGAGTTTAAGCTTGAGAATAAGGGCTTTTTTGGGATGAATATCGTTAAAGGTAACTCATACACCTTCAAATTCGCAGCACGGATTGCCGAAGGTTTCAGTGCGCCACTAAAGGTTAGTATAGTAAGTGCTGCCGGTATTAAACTGGCTGGTGCTGAAGTAAAAGGCTTTGATGAGGGGTGGAAATATTATACCGTTACTTTAAAACCGACAGGCAGCGACCCTAAAGGCCGTATTGAAATAGGAGCTGAAGGAAATGGCCGCCTGCATCTGGATATGGTTTCGCTCCTGCCTGACCAAACCTGGAAAAGCCATGGGCTACGGACAGACCTGGCGGAGGCCCTTAATGCCATGCAGCCTAAAGTTTTCAGGTTTCCTGGAGGTTGTTGGGTTGAAGGAGCGTTTTTCAAGCAAATGAACAATTGGAAAAAAACAATTGGGAATATTGATACCCGTACTTCTTCCTGGAATTTCTGGGGATATAATGCTAGTCGTGGTTTAGGTTATCACGAGTTTCTGCAACTGTCCGAAGACCTTGGTGCCGAACCTTTGTTTTGTATCAATGTAGGAATGTCGCATGAAGACTTCGTTCCCATGGATCAAATGGGGCAATGGGCACAAGATGCGCTCGATGCAATAGAGTATGCAAACGGCCCCGAAACTTCGGTGTGGGGAAGTGTTCGTGCTAAAAATGGCCATCCAAAACCGTTCGGCATGAAATATATTGAGATAGGAAATGAAAACGGCGGCGAGCTGTATGCTCCGAGGTGGAAGTTTATTGCTGAGGCTATCCGTTCAAAATATCCTGAAATGTCACTTATTGTCAACAATTGGGGAGGGTATCCTAAAGATCCTCAGGCAGATCTTGTTGACGAACATTATTATGATAATCCCGAGTGGTTTATCATGAACACCAACAAGTACGACAATTACGACAGAAAAGCCCCAAAAGTATTCATCGGCGAATATGCCGTAACCAGTAAAACCGGAAAGGGAAACCTGCGGGGGGCAATCGGCGAGGCCGCCTTTATGACAGGCATAGAACGCAACTCGGATGTGGTAAGTATGAGTGCTTATGCGCCCTTGTTCTGTAATGTGAACCATAAAGTATGGCCGATAAACCTCATCAATTATGATAGTAACCGCTGGTATGGCTTGCCAAGCTATTATGTGCAGCAAATGTTTGCCCAAAATCAGGGCACTGTTTACCTGCCTGTAAATATAGAAAGAGCGCCTCTTCTTACCTTTTATAATAAAGGAGGGCTTGGGTTAGGAACGGTAAACAACTCTGCAGAATTTAAAGATATAAAAGTACTTGCACCTGATGGCCGGGTGCTGTTCGAGTCCGACTTTTCAAAGAATATTGACAAATGGCAAAAAGCAGGGGGCGAGTGGTCTGTAAAAGATGGCGTATTGTATCAGGCTGCCCTAACGGGAAATTCCTCTGCTTATTTTGGCGACAAATCGTGGGTCGATTATACTGTATCCTTAAAGGCGCGTAAAATATCCGGCGAGAATGGCATTCAACTTCTTTTCAGGAATCAAAGTAAAGACGATCAAATGCGCTGGGAGCTCGGTGGCAATAAGAACACCGAGTTTATTTTAGATAATGGGATAACGAGGAAAAGCTCTCCCGGAAGTATAGAAACAGGCCGTTGGTATGATATAAAGCTTGAAGTAAAAGGAGATGTTGCCAAGGGTTACGTTGATGGTAAACTCGTTCTGGAGGTATCTAATCCTCCTGTGAAAACCAGTGGTATATGTGTAAGTGCAGCTAAGGACGAACGTTCGGGAGATATTATTCTTAAGGTTGTTAATGCGGCAGCAGGCACGGTAAAAACAGAAATCAATTTGTCGGGAGCTGAAAATCTTACAGGAAAAGGAAAGTCTTTTATTCTCACTTCCGCCAGCCCGCTTGATGAAAATTCAATGGAACAACCTACTAGAGTTTCCCCGAAACCAGAAAATGTGAAATTTTCAGGAACTACCATTACGCGTTCATTCCCAGGGAATTCATTGACCATATTGCGTTTGAGCACTTTGCAGGATTAGAAGAGGATAAGAGGTTTTGGTTAACTGGTTGGTGGGGACACCAACCAGGGCAGAAGATATTAAGAAGTTAAAAAAAATACAAAATCGGTTGCATATGATAGCCCTATCCGGCCGGTATAATCCTAATTCTATTGAGTAAAGGCGTTTTGTTATGGTGGGCTAGCCTTTCTCTCCCTCTGGGAGAGATGCCGAAGGCAGAGAGGGTATGAGACTCTGTGGACTCGCTAATGCTTAACTTAATAGCATTGGGTATAATCCGCCCGGAGGCTTTCATTATCATAAAAAAAGTAAAAATGAATAAGGTTAATCTTTTGTTCTTAACGATACTTTCATGCTTTTTTAGTGTTTCTGCAAATGCGCAGAGCTTGTATGTTGGTGCAAACTATCATCCGCATGATGATAAGAATCCTGAAAAAATAAAGAAAGATATTCAGCTAATGAAGGCTGCGGGGCTCAATGTAGTTCGCATGGGGCATTTGGCCTGGGATAGTTATGAACCATCAGAGGGAAAATTTGATTTCGGATGGTTTGACAACGTAATGGATCAGATGAGTAAGACCGGTATTAAAGTAATATTGGACATCGCTATTCGGCCTGTGCCTATATGGCTACATCATAAATACCCTTCTATTGATGTTACAAATCCAGGCGGCACTGCACAATATCCCAATCATCGCTACATGGACGATCCTGGTGATCCGATGTTTCAAAAATATGCTTTACGTTTCACGGATACACTGAGTAAACGATATGCAAAACATCCCGCTCTACTGGCTTTTGGCATTGATAATGAATCTGGCGATGGGCCGATATCTTATTCAGAAACAGTAAGAAAAAGGTTCGTAGCATGGTTGACGAAAAAGTATTCAAACCTTGATAATTTAAACAATGCCTGGGCTACCCAACGTTGGTCAAGGCGCATTAATCAATTTGATGAAGTTGGGCTGCCTGTAACGGGCGCAAAAAATGGTGCACCTGAAAAAATATTGGATTTCAGGCGTTTTATTTCTGATGAGATAAATCAGTTCTTAATTAAGGTTCTTGATAAAGTAAACCAGAATGCACCAGGCGTCTTAACAAATACAAATGCCTGGTATTATGGTTCAATGAGGTATTTTGACTATTCAGATATTGCCTATTCTGGCAAAATGACCCGTCAAGGCGAAGGTTACTATCCGGGCAACACCTTAGTGACCAACTGGGGAATTATGAATTCTTTATTCGGAATCTCCCGTATTCAGTTTGAAAGTACAAATCCTTTTTGGTGCAGCGAATTTACAACAATGACGGCCGTACCAAATTCAATCCGTAAATCGGCCTATGCTACGTTGATGTACGGCAATCAAATGGTTTGTGGCTGGACCTGGCAAAGTATGCATTCCGGCGAAGAACAGTATCTGGAAGGAATGCTGGACTGGGACGGAATTCCGAACCGCAAATACGATGAGTATAAAAAAATAGCGACAGAGTTTAAAAAAATAGGAAAGTATTTTCCTTACAAAATGCAGGCAGAGGTTGGCATGGCTTTTTCTTTCCCAAGCCAGATCGCCAGCAGCGCATTCCCAGAACAACAAGAGGGGCAACTACAGTCCTGCTTTAACTTGTTTTATCACCGCAACATGGATGCCCGTGTACTTGAGATCAGTAAGAGCCCACTCAATTACAAACTGCTGCTTGTTCCGGGAGTAACTGTTATGGATGAAGTATCAGCCAACAAAATCAGAGATTTTGTTAAAAACGGGGGCACAGTTATCATGACAAGCAATTCGGCTGTTGTTGATGAAACAGGGAGTAAGCGATGTATTCGGAATTCGTGTTGGAAGTTTCGAAGAGACCGAATCGATGAATGAGATTTCCAGGAAATCCTATAAAGGCAAAAAAATGGAGTTTACTTACAACGGAAAAACTACCGATGTCGAGTCAGAAAGGTTCGATATTGTTGAGCCAAAAGGTGCTCAGGTTGTCGGAAAAATTACCAGCCTTGATAAGGACTATCCAATAATGACCATTAACAAGTACGGCAAAGGCCAGGCAATTTATGTGGGGCTTCCGGTTAACGGCAACGTGTTGAACCCTTTGCTTGATGATCTCATAAATGAGCTGGGTATTAAAAAAGGTCCCGAAGTGCCCAATGGCGTAATGGCAAGACAGATAGACAAAAACCATTATTTATATCTGAATGTGAGTGGAGAAGCCAAAGAAATACAGATGAAAACAAAATCCCGAAGCCTTCTTTTGGATAAAGATTACACGGGAAATTTTACAATTAAACCTTATGAACCGGAGTTTATTGAAGTGAAATAGGTTTCCAATACCCACCCTATAACACTATTAATAAGCCGTTTGAATTTAAATGGATAAGATCATAATAACTATTTTGCTCATGCAGCTGAGCGTTTTTGCAAACGCTCAATATCAGACAAAAACCAATGAAAAAGGTACTGGTTTTTATATGAATCCTGTTTTTGCCGGTGATTACCCCGACCCGAGTATTTTACGTGATGGCGATAATTATTACATGGTGCATTCATCATTCGAGTATTATCCGGGTTTACTGATCTGGCATTCAAAAGATTTAATCAACTGGACTCCTGTAGTAAATGCTTTACATAAATACGTTGGCGACGTTTGGGCTCCCGACTTAGTGAAGTATAAAAACAAGTACTTCATTTACTTTCCAGCCAATGGAACCAATTATGTTGTTAGCGCGGATTCAATAAACGGTAAATGGAGTGATCCTATCGATTTGAAAGTTGCTGGCATTGATCCGGGACATGCCGTTGAAAATGGAAAAAGATACTTATTTTTTAGTAATGGAGGATTTGTCCCTTTATCAAACGACGGGCTTTCTATTACAGGTGAAGTAAAAAGTTCTTACAGCGGATGGCCGATACCTCGAGAGTGGTCAATTGAGTGTTTTTGTATGGAAAGCCCTAAATTGGTTAAACATGGCGAATATTATTATCTCACAGTTGCAGAAGGCGGTACAGCTGGCCCCGCAACAGGCCACATGATCATTTCTGCACGTGCAAAGTCACTCGCCGGCCCCTGGGAAAATTCTCCTTATAATCCGATTATCAGAACAACAAAAAGCTCAGAAAGATGGAAGTCAAGAGGGCATGGTACTTTGTTTGAAGATGCAAAAGGCAAATGGTGGATCATGTATCACGCTTATGAAAACGGATTCTACAACATAGGCCGCCAAACCTTGCTGGAACCAGTAGAATGGACAAAAGATGGCTGGTATAAAGTGTCGGATGGAGTAGATCCTAGCCAACCAATTAAAAAATCAGGCCAGATAGCTTCCAATTTGAACTTTAACCTCAGCGATAAATTTGAAGGCAATACTTTAAAACCTCAGTGGAAGTTCTATAAAGAATATAATACCAGTAGGTTTCAATTGGCGAATAACAGCCTTGTAGTTAATGCAAAAGGAAATTCTATAGGTAGTTCATCTCCCTTACTTCTTGTGCCGTTTGGGCATTCATACACAGCAGAAGTAGAATTGCATGTTGAAGGTAAGGCAACTGGCGGATTGGTTATTTTTTATAACGATAGAGCAGCTTCTGGTATTCTTACCCAAAATGGAGACGTACTGGCGAATATTAATGGCTGGCAATTTCCCACTGAGAAAAAAGCTGTTGCAAACCATGTGTTTTTAAAGTTGAAAAATATTAATAATACAGTGGATATGTATTACAGTACCGACGGTATAAAATGGAATAAGATTGAAAATTCCATAGAAATCTCAGGATTTAATCACAATGCTTTAGGTGGATTTCTGGGCGTACGCATTGGACTTTGTTCTATTGGCGAAGGAAAGGTTACGTTTAAAAATTTCAAGTTTGAATCAGTTAAATAACAAGGGAGCGGTGGCAATGTCATTAACTTAAGGATTAGAGATGCGCCGTAGGTGTCCCGAATGCTCCTATCGTGTGGACACAAATTAAATCGCTATAATTCTCCTCTTGTTCGAATGACTAGCATAGCATGTTCTGCTACCAGACAAGCCTGAAAGGCTTGACTCTAAGCAACCACGGGTGAAACCCGTGGTTATGGCCCCATCGAAACAAGCCTGAAAGGCTTGACCCCGTGTGGTTTAGAAAATGTGTCCACACGATAGGAATGTTCGGGAGTAGAAAAATTTAATGATAAACGATTTTGCGTGCCGTAGGTACGCTATCCCGAATGTTTCCCGAATATTCGGGATAGCTACGGCACGGAATTCATATCGGCCTATTTTTTCTACCGACATCTGACCCCGATGGGGCCTTTGACCCTAAGTTAATGAAATGTTATTAACCTGAGAAAGCGGGCATGTACAGGTGTAGGAGCTTTTTTCGCCCTCCTATGTTAGACAGGCTACCGCACATGCCAGGCGCCGAACTCACATAAATAAATTAATCTATTTTTATTCACAGCGCTATTTTTCTTTTTTTAGTTTTGGCCGCTTCAGGAGAAGCGGCTTTTTGCTAAATTTCACGTGAGCCATGTTGATATTTACACGGAATAATGATACCTTAGGAGCCTGGTTAACCAATATACACCTTACAAACACAAACTAATCCTTCTTGCTTAGAATAATTATCTCAGACAGTTTCAATGCAATGTTCAGAAATGGGAATTTTGGGATGATTTTAAATAATAGCACTTATCTTTTTATGCGTAGGATACTGGCGTTTTTAATTTTTTTACTATTATCTAAGTACACTCCGGCCCAGGAAAATATTTACCAGTTTTCTCGTTTAGATATCAACAATGGCTTGTCAGACAACCAGGTAAATGCCATTTATAAAGACCGTACGGGCTTCATCTGGATTGGCACCTTGACAGGGCTTAACCGCTACGATGGCCATAATTTTAAGGTATTCAGGCATAGTTCAAAAGATAGTACCACTTTACTGAACGACTATATTACTAACATTTTTGAGGGGCCTGGGAAAAACCTTTGGGTTGAAACCGGTAAAGGTTTTTGTATTTATGATCCCGTAACTGAGAAATTCGAACGCCTTAACCAGAAACGCCTTAATCAGTACCATCTTCCAGCCGGAGAGCTAAGAACGATGAAAGCCGGTAATAATGGCAAGTTTTATTTCGATATAGAGAATCGTGGAATTTACTGTTACACGGAAAAGTCAAACCAAACAACATTAGTTTTAAATGCAAAGAGGCAGCTGCATTCATCTGATATATCCAACTTTAAAGATGACGGGAAAGGCAACCTGTGGATTGTTTATCGCAATGGTGTTTTGGATAAGTTTGATTTGAAAAAACATAAGGTTATAAACAGGTACTTCACAATCAATAAAAGCTTAAAAGGAGAGGAAGTTGGTCTTGCCCTTGCAACAGGTTCTGATGGTGAAGTCTTTGTTTATAATCTGAGCAAGCCTTTTGGTTTATACTATCTGGACAGAACGGACACCTTATTAAGGCATCTAGGCAAGGGACCGGTGAATGGTGGCCTTAATTCGGATAACGTAACCCAGCTGCTCGACGACAATGAAGGTAATATCTGGATTGGAACCGACCACGGGGGAATTAATATTGTAAATAAGAAAACGCGTAAAGTAACTTATATACTAAGCGACGAGGCTAATAAAAGAGGTTTACCTCAGAACACCATCAAAGTACTCTATCGGGATAATGACGGAATAATCTGGGCAGGTACTTATAAAAAAGGGCTAGGCTATTATCATAAAAACATTTTCAAATTTCCGGCCGACAAATACGTATCCAAGGTAAATGCCATCTATAAGGATATTAATTGTTTCGCTGAAGATAAGCAGGGCAATTTGTGGATAGGTACCAACAGTTCCGGTTTGTTATTTCTCAACCGAACGACCGGAGAGATCAAAAACTTTCGACATAATTCCCTTAATGATAATTCTTTAAGTAGTGATCTAATAGTTAGTTTGTGTGTAGACCATAGTGGCATTGTTTGGATTGGTACCTACCTGGGAGGGCTTGACGCCTTTAACGGCAGAAATTTTACTCATTACCGGCATAATCAGAATCCCGGCAGTATTGCCGACGACCGCATCTATGCTTTACTGGAAGACTCATCTCACAGGCTATGGGTGGGAACGTTAACCGGAGGCCTGGATCTTTTTGAGCCAAACAGCAAAACATTCAGGCATTTCAACCCGGCGGTCGATAAAAATTTCTCGTCTTATAATATACTTGATATTTGTGAAGATAGAAACAAGAATATTTGGGTAGGAACGGCTTATGGCCTTTATAAATTAGATAATAAAACGTTGGCCGTTACCCGCTATCTGAGCAAAGAGAACGATAGTAACAGCCTTATCCTAAATGCCGTAAACGCTATTTGTGAAGATGGCAGGGGATGGCTCTGGCTTGGAACCCGCGAAGGTATAAGCATTTATAATCCTGCAACAGAAACGTTTCGTAATCTAACCGAAGACTCAGGACTGCCTGAAAATACGGTTGTTGACCTTCTGGAAGACGAGAAGCATAATATGTGGTACAGTTCCAGGAGCGGCCTGTACAAAATCACCGTTTCTGGGCAGGGAAATGCTGTAAAGTTCGGCTATAGCAGATATAACGAAACTGATGGTTTACAGGGTAGGCCGTTTAACACAAACGCTGTTTTAAAGACAAAGCGTGGGGAGATGATATTTGGCGGTGCAAACGGTTTCGACATCTTTAGGGCGGGCGAGGTTGATAAAACGGTTCATCATTCCCCCCTGGTTTTGACAGACCTGGATATGTTCAACCGTCGTATAGATGTGGGCGAATCGATAAATGGCCACACTATCCTCGACCGGTCAATAACCCAATCTAAGGAATTGGTTCTGCGTTACAAAGAAAACGTTTTCTCTCTTGAGTTTGCCTTACTTGATTATTTCAATTCGGATGAAGTAACCTATAAGTATAATCTGGAGGGTTTTGATAAGCGCTGGCTTTCCGTACCAGCTAATTCGAGGAAGGCAACTTTTACCAATCTTGATCCGGGAGATTATGTTTTTCACGTAAAGGCATTCCTTGGTGATAGCCCTGTTCCCTTAAATGAAGCCCATTTAAAAATAACAATTTTACCTCCCTTCTGGCGCACATACTGGGCTTACTTTATTTATATATGTGCTCTTGGGTCGTTGTTGCTGTATATAAGAAGTATAGGCATAAATAAGCTTAGACGCGAATTCGCGCTGGAACAAGAACGCATTCAGGCCCGGCAATTAAGGGAACAGGAACGTAAGGAGGCAGAAAGGTTGCGCGACCTGGATTTATTAAAGATTAAGTTTTTGACCAATCTTAGCCACGAGTTCAGGACACCGATTTCCCTTATTCTTGCACCAGTTGATAAGCTTCTGAATGAAGTTAAAGGAAAGGAAAGTTATAATCAGCTTTCCATGATCAAAAGAAACGGCAGGCGCTTATTGAACTTGGTTAGCCAGCTGCTGGATTTCCGAAAAATGGAGGAGCACGAATTGAGGCTAAATAAAAGTGAAGGCGATATTGTAGCCTTTGTAAAAGAAGCCACAGACTCTTTTTGGGACCTGGCCGAAAGGAAGCAGATCAGCTTAAGTTTCAGTAGTGCGGTTGACCAGCTCAAAGCATCATTTGACCAGGACAAGATAGAGCGTATTATCTTTAACTTACTTTCAAACGCATTCAAATTCACCCCTTCCGGCGGAAAAGTTTCTGTCGAGCTGAGGCAAATGGAAGCCATGGCTGATGATTCGGTTACCATAGAAATGCGGGTTGCCGATACCGGGATAGGCATTCCTGCAGATAAGCAGGAGCAGATTTTCGAAAGGTTTTTCCAAAACGAAACTTCATCCGCTATTCTTAATCAGGGAACAGGGATCGGCCTTTCTATCACGAAAGAGTTTGTGAAAATGCACAATGGAGAGATTAGGGTAGAAAGTACACCGGGTGAAGGAACATGTTTTATTGTGCGTTTGCAGCTTTCTGCTTCTTCGGTAGTTGATGAAACACCTGCTGTGGCCGAAGTTGAAGATGATCTCACTGATAGTGCCACTTTAACAGATACGTACCAGGAGGAAGAGGAAACAGAAGAGGGTGCTGATGCACGCAAACGTAAAATTAATGCTCCGGTAGTTTTATTAGTTGAGGATAATGATGATTTCAGATTTTATCTTAAAGATAATCTTAAAGGTTCATTTAGAATAGTTGAGGCGGTAAACGGAAAGGAAGGATGGCAAAAAGCGCTTGCATCTCATCCTCAGCTTATTGTAAGTGATATCAATATGCCCGAGATGGATGGGGTTGAATTGTGTAAGAAACTAAAATCGGATAAAAGGACAAAGCATATACCTGTTATTTTATTGACAGCCCTTACGGGAGAGGAAGAGCAGTTGAAAGGCTTGGCGACAGGCGCAAATGATTATATGACCAAACCTTTTAACTACGAAATTTTGCATTCCAAGATTAAGAATTTGCTCACACTTCATCAAACATTCAAAAAGACCTATTCTCGGCAAATTGATGTGAAGCCTCCCGAGCTTGAAGTTGTGTCGGATGATGTGGTTTTTGTAAACAAGATGTTAAAATATATCGAAGATAACCTTCATAATCAACAATTGTCAGTTGAAGACCTGAGTCGGCATCTGTCCATAAGTAGGGTATCTCTTTATAAAAAATGTTTAAATGTAACAGGTAAAACTCCGGTGGATTTTATTCGCACTGTTAAATTGGAAAAGGCAGTTGCTCTAATGGAAAAAACCAATAAAACAGTAGCTGAAATATGCTACATGGTTGGCTTTAGTACTCCTAACTATTTCGCCAAGGCTTTCAGAGCGAAATATAATATGTTGCCTTCTGAGTACCGAGCTTTAAAACGAGATGAGGAGAGTAACATAGAGAATAAAGATTAATTGGCTCAGGGCTAAAGATCTTGAAATAGCAGGTGCAGTGGTTTATTCACCGAAAATTAGTTTGAACGCCGTTTATTTTAATTCAAATAACTTCAACCGGTAGTATTACACGAAGAGGTAACATTCGTCCTTCTTTTTTTACGATAAGTTCCATTCTCTGAGGCTTTGTCTTAATACTTTAGCCCTTCTAAATTATAGTAAAAAGCGCACAGCAATTTTTGATTAAATGTTTTTCAGGTGTTTTCAATAGCGTTTCTGCTTTGCGGCTATAGTAGCACATGCCCTCATTTACTGTAAACGGAATACCATCAAACCTGAAGCAAAATAATAGAAAGACTTAAAATTGGTTTAGTTTAATTATATAGGCGGCGTTACGAATGAAATGCCGCTTTTTTCTTCTGGTGCACCCGAAACAAACGCTGGCCGAGGAACAGAAACTGTATACGAGGCTGTTATAGGAAGTATGTCCAAATCTTGAAATTATAGGATGGCGAGTATAAGAGAGAATATAAAAGCGTCTTACATAGGATACCTGAATCACTTTTACTATTAGATTGCAATTTTACCCTTACTAACTTCATTAAAGACTGAAAAATAACTCAATGAACTCTACAAAACAAACATTTGCCCAGGCAACATCAGGAAAACAGAATACGTTATTTGCATTTTGTTTAATAACATCGCTCTTCTTTTTATGGGGATTTGCGCATAATCTTGACCCTATCCTGATTCCTCATCTTAAAAAATCGTTTACGCTTTCAACTGTGCAGGCAACTCTGGTAGACTCGTCGGTATTTGCAGCCTATTTTGTTATGGCTCTACCTGCTGGATTTATCATGAAAAAGTATGGTTATAAGGCAGGTATCATTGCCGGATTGCTTGTATTTGCATGTGGTTCATTTTTGTTTGTGCCTGCCGCGGATATGCAGTCATATACCTTCTTTTTAATTGCACTGTTTATTATTGCCTGTGGTTTAACCATACTCGAAACCGCAGCAAATCCTTATGCTGCAGCTCTTGGCGATCCGGAAAAGGGACCGCAACGTTTAAACCTGGCCCAATCATTTAACGGCTTGGCGGCGGCACTGGCACCGGCTATTGGCGCCCGCATAATTTTCACCAAAGGATATTCAGAAACAGAACTAAGCGGTATGCCAGAATCGGCCCGTACACTTGCCCTTGCCGCAGAGGCTTCCACAGTTAAGTTGCCTTATATGGTTTTGGGTGTTGTATTGGTAGTGGTTGCTTTACTTTTTGCAATAACTAAGCTGCCTCCGTTAACCTCTTCAAACGATACTGCTAAAAGTAAAAGTGTATTTCATGCCCTTAAGCATCGTCATCTTTCATGGGCGGTAGCAGCACAGTTCTTTTATGTAGGTGCACAAGTGTGCGTATTCAGCCTGTTCATTTTATATACCACTAAATCCGCTGGACTAAGCGAAATTAAAGCCGCCGATTTTCTTGGCATTTGTACAACCGCATTTCTCATTGGCCGTTTTGTTGGTACTCTATTAATGCAAAGAATAAAGCCTCAAACTTTACTTGTGGTTTATGCCCTTATCAATGTGGTTTTGTGTATCGCTGCAATGTTTGTAAGTGGCATGCCAAGTGTTTATATTCTTATAGGGATTGGCTTTTTTATGTCAGTTATGTTCCCAACCATATTTGCTTTGGGTATTAAGGATTTAGGTGGCGATACCGAATATGGCAGCAGCCTCATCATTATGTCGATTGTTGGAGGAGCTATTCTACCATCGATATTTGGGATGATCAGCGATTTTACCGGAAATATTCAATTAGGCTATGCAGTGCCCGTGGTGTGTTTCTGCGTAGTTGCTTTATTCGGGGCAAAAGGTTATCGCGTAGCTAAAAAGCAAGAGCATGCGTTTTTGGAGGATGAAGTTTTAACCACCTCTGTTTAAATAATAACGAGAGTCCTCAAATCCTCTTAAAATTTGATAATATAATAGATATAAAGAGGCGAGTTAATCCTCATTCCCATTGATCTGGTTTGAGCGGGAAAGGTATTTAAGAGCTTGTAAAATGAACGGTGTCTAAATTAAATCTTATATAAGACAGTTCATTTTACAAACTCTTAAAATTTAATAATTAATTATTCATAACCTGAATTTCGATTGTTTTCAATTGGTAAATAATTCAAAATAAGCACTTTGTTTTCCCCTCTCCTTGAGGACATGGCCGTTAACTTAAGCGTTTACCCTTCTAATAAAGCACAAAGGATTGTTCGGACGTGTGCCTTGGCGAAGTGCCTGGGTTAAAATTTCGTTATCAGCAGGCCATATGAATTGGCAAGGTGCATTGGCGGGTTTCTGAAGCAAAGGAATGAGCGGAAAGGGAGCCGGCGCAGCACCGTGCAGCTGAATAAGGAAACTTCGAAGCACTCATTGAGTCCTTATAGAGAAATTAATATCTCAATAATTTGAGCAGAGGATTGTGTGAAAAGGCATCTCGGCAAGGCACTGGATTTATTCACCTTCAATTGTTTTTCATAGGTGTTCATGAGATCGCTTCGCTAAGGTTTGTTTCTTTTCATTAATGGAAATGAAAGAATGTACGAGCTAATTAGGTAGATAAATCGATTAAATGGATGGCTGCAGTTCTTAAGTTAACGACTATGCCCCTCCTCCATAGAAGTCCTTTATTTTGTTTCAATTGATTACAAAATCAAAACATTCTTAAGTTAGCGGCTATGTCCTTGTCGGGTGAAATAAAAGCTAGTACCCAATGTTTATACTTACTTATTCTCTTTTTTTGAAAAGATGCCAATTGTCTTAATAACACGGAGGAATTTAGCTTTAAAAACGATGTATTTCATTTAATCTGCCCTCCAATGAGTATGAAACGTATGTTTGGTTCGTCATAATAGATGTAATGGATACACCGGAAAAAGACTACAAAGACGATACAGATTTGCCAATTCGATTAAGGCGGGAAGACGTTTCAGAAGAGCAGATTAAAAAAAGTTGGGATGCTATTTACAAGGCGATAACAAAGTTGGAGGACAAAAAGTCCGCGCCAAACCAAAAGCCGCCTGCCAAATCTTAGCATACCCATCTTGGATTTTTGGATACTTCCAAAGTCTCAACCCGCTTATACTTAGCTGGGCCGTTGCTTCCTCATGAAGAGTTATTGACACGGCCTTAAAATTATCTGTTAGACAGCCAGAAATTATGCAGCTAGTGGCTTTCAGCTTAATTTGGAAAATCTCTTATGGACGAGAACCGACCAACGGGAGCGCGTAATTGACTGGGGTAGAAATGAATTATTTTCACATCATACTAAATCGATTTAGAAAAAGGTTTATATTTGTTGCATTATAAGCCAGTCGTATTGTATGAAAACTTCGAACATGTTAACTGTAGACGATTTGCTCATTTCCCAATCCTGTGAAAGAAATGGTAAGATCGGAAATCTTCAGTCTTATAAAGAGCTTCATGTTACTCTTTATCCTAAATTATTTACTGAGACTTTAAGAGTTATAAACGATTCCAAAAAAGTTGACAGTTTAATTCAAGAAGTATTTGTTGAGCTTTGGATTAACCATACTGCCGGAAAACTAAGTTTAACTGAACACCACTTTTCAAGAGCTATTGCTGAAAAAATAAAAGACGTATAGTCAGCAATTCTTTCGCTAGGTTTCAGTCACTCTAAAATCTGATATATTAGTTCATATTTGGCTTTTGAACCATCTGTGCACATATTTGATATCTTCTTTTAGAAACATGTTGTGTTATCTTGCATAACATGCTAATGTTACAATCACCATAATAATTCGGTACTCGTTCATAATTAATTATTGCATGGCTCTTTCGATGTATTAACCGGAGTTCGACTGCAAGAGTACATGAATTTCCAATAAAATCCTTTTTTCTAAAAGTGTTAACATTTAGCCTCTATAAATTAAGATCAGTACCCTGCCCAAAGGAGATCCTCAGCTAATTTTGGGCTGAGGATGAAAATTAGTTCATCAGAAAATTTTTAAATCAGACTTATTCTATCCTTATCTCAAATAATATGAAATTCATCTCAAAAAAAAAGCACTTTATAATTTTAATTACAGCTCTCTTTCTTTTAATTAAAGCAAGTGCGCAGACGGAGGAACCAATTAAGTCAGATCTAGGCGATATTATAACACTGCATTCCGAAATCCTTAAGGAAGATCGGAAGATAATGATCTATTCTCCGAAAGATTCTGCCCATATGGAGAAGGCATATCCGGTGATGTATGTTCTGGATGCTGACAACCACTTCGCTCAGATGGTAGAATACTCTAAATACCTTAGCCGGCCGGATGTTGATGTAACCCCTGCATTTATTGTGGTGGGAATTAAGCACACTGATCGAGTACGTGATCTCACACCTACTCACTCGAACTTTGGACCTAACGAAAACCCATTGAAGACGAGCGGAGGGAATGAACAACTATTCAAATTTATTGAGAAAGAGTTAATGCCTTATGTTAATTCTAAGTATAAGATTCAACCGTATCGTATTTTTGCAGGCCACTCGCTTGGCGGCATTACAACCCTTAATTGCCTGATCAATTATCCAGATTTATTCAACGCATACATTGCAGTAAGCCCATCCCTCGCATGGGATCGGAAGTACGTTTTAAAACTTGCAGATAAAAAACTAAAAACAGGATCAGTAGTGTCAAAAACACTCTTTTTTAGTGATGGTAATGAAGGAGTTGCCTGGAATCCAACCTTTCATTCCGATGTTTTAGAATTGGATTCCTTACTCAGGAAGCGCAATATCACGGGCCTGAATTTCGAGTACAAGTATTATCCGGCCGAAAACCACATGACTGTTACGATCAAATCATATTATGATGCACTTCGGTTCATCTATAAAAGCTGGGAGTTTTCGCCTGCAACTAATGAGGATGTGATTCCAGTAAAAATCATGAAGCATTATAATGGATTATCACAGAAGTTTGGATATACCATCCTGCCTCGGGAGACTCAGTTCGATGAAGGGATCGAATGGTTTATGAAAAGTCCAGGTACTCAAGATCAAGCCATTAGCCTACTGGAAATGAATGCAGTTAATTACCCATATTCCTCAAAAGCCTTCGCGGCTCTGGGTGCGGCTTATGCCATAAAAGGAGAAAAGCAAAAAGCTTTAGCTTTCTACAAAAAAGCCAGCGAGTTGAATCCCTCATCAAATGAAATTAAATTGCGTTTAGAAGAGTTGCAGAAATAGAAATTGGATAAATTTTCAATCACTAACAGCTTGATGCTCTCTCAAAAGGTTTTTTAAGAAGAAACAAGTTAAACCTTATTCGAGTAATATGAAATTCATCTCAAAAAAAAAGCACTTTATAGTTTTAATTACAGCTCTCTTTCTTTTAATTAAAGCAAGTGCGCAGACGGAAGAACCAATTAAGTCCCCACAAAGAGAAGTTGTAACGTTATATTCTGACATTCTTAAAGAAGATCGAAAGATATTTATCTACACACCCAAAGACTCTGTGAATCCGGCGAAAGCATATCCCGTAGTCTATGTTATGGATCCCGAGAATCATTTCAACATGCTGGTAGAATATTCCAAGTATCTTAGCGGAAAGAATGTTATGCCACCGCTTATTGTTGTTGGAATTGCAAATACCGACCGTGTTCGCGATCTTACTCCATCTCAGGGGAACACTGATTCTTATGGAAAGTCAGATACCACGGCTAATTCCTGGGCGAAAACGAGCGGCGGAAATGAGCAATTTTTAACATTCATCGAAAAAGAGTTGATGCCTTATGTCAATCTACATTATAAAAGTCAGCCTTACCGCATTTTTGCAGGACATTCATTCGGAGGTATAGCAGCCATCAATTGCCTGATCAATCATCCGGAGATGTTCGACGCATATATTGCTACGAGTCCATCCCTCTGGTGGGATCAGAAATACCTTTTAAAGTTTGCAGATAGAAAATTGAAATCAGGATCAGCTTTATCAAAAACACTTTTTTTCAGCGACGGTAACGAGGGCTCTTTCCCTGGGTCAAGCTTTCATACTGATGCTTTAAAGTTTGATTCCTTGCTCAAAAAACGCAATATCAAGGGGCTGGATTTTCAATATATGCATTATCCGGCTGAGAGCCATAGTACTGTTCCTGTTAAATCTAACTATGATGGGCTTCGATTTATTTTTCGCCAATGGGAACTCCCTCATCATCAGATAGATGATGAAAAGGTTAATTCGGGGATCATTATGGCACACTATAAAAATCTATCGCAAAAGTTTGGGTATCAGATTTTGCCTGACGAAGTGTATATCGATGATTGGGGACAATGGTTATTGAAGGAGCAGGCTACCCGAAATAGTGGTATCAATCTACTGGAAATGAATACAGTCAATTACCCATATTCGTCAAGAGCCTTCGCGGCTCTGGGTGCCGCTTATGCCATAAAAGGAGAAAAGCAAAAGGCTTTAGCTTCATACAAACAGGCCAGTGAGTTAAATCCCTCATCAACGGAAATTAAATTGCGTTTGCAGGAGTTGCAGAAATAGCAATTCAAAACAAGCTCTTAAGTCAAAGGCCTTTTGGGCTTTTTTATGAAATAAAATTTAGCGATCCCTTGGAATCCGGAAGAGAATCAGCGGCTTCGCTTCTGCTGGCAGTCAGAAGGTAGCCTGCTAGCAGCAAGGTTATTTAGTTAAGCGTGTCAGACACCTCAAAGGGGTCAGACACTTAAGCACACTAGAAAAGCCTCAAACAAATAATTTGAGAAGTTTCTCCTGCGATTTTTCGGAGGCCATTCCTTTAACTAAATGACATTGAGCAGAAGCCTGCGATTGCCCTTCGAAACTTAGTCAGGACCCGAAGCCGCTCCGAAGCCCAGTCGAAAGGCATTCGAAGGGAAACGGAGTCTGGAGGGATTACAATTCAGGAAATTTAAAACGCATTACCACTTCTCCAGTTTGTCTATCCACTTCGACTTTCCCAGCTCCCGTCCCCATATCCTTACCTGTGGCCATCTTAAACATCCCCGCTAAAAATTCCATACCCTGGTTCATTACCTTTTCCATGGTGTCTATTCTTTCCTGTGCATGTACAGCAGCTTGTTCGGTCTTAATTACATCAGTTATGCTTTCTTCTAAAGAGTCGTCGGGACTAAGATCGAGTACTTGCTGTTCAGCTACAGCTTCTGGCATTTCGTTCAAAGTATCCTCCAATTCCCCCTGTGCAGCGGCAGGTTCCACAAACCCGTTCATAGCTTCTTCCAGTTCCTGCAGGAATTGCGCTTTACCTGCGGCAGAGAAGTCTTTTCATTTGACACGATAGCTATCTTTTCTATCTTCATTTTGCTTTCTTGATGGGGGGACCCGAAAAAAAATCACATTGCCCTTTTCAAGGACAATGTGATCGATTTAATCAATTTTTAAGATGTACCGCAGTCTTTACGGGCCAGCAATACTATTTAGCTGGTGCCCGCTTTATAAAAAGAACTGGTGCAGATAAGGTTTAGGTGATCGGGAATTCGCTTTTAAAAAAATCGTAAGGAGAATTTCAGTGAAAGAATCCATAGGAGAGGCAAAAGTGTCTGACATCTTCGAGATGTCTGACACTTATATACGGCTCAGCGTTATTTCTTAAGTTAAAAGCGATTTCCCTGCGTTTAGGTGATCGGAATTTCAATCTACTGTTTAATAAATTTTAACTTAAAGTTCTTTGCACCATTAGTATAATTTATGATATAAAGTCCGGCGCTTAAGCTTGTAACATTAACTGTACTTTCTGACGAGCCTTCTTCAGTTAAAAGGGCCATTACCTTATTGCCGCTCAGGTTGTAAATTTGTACATTATTTCTGCCGGCCATTTTTGGATGCACTATATGAATAGTATTTGTTGCGATAGTAGGATATACAAACACACTATTGTGGGTTAGCCCCTCTACCACAGCCATATTGCTATAGCTATATTTACCGTCAAGATCAATAGCTTTAACCCTGTAGTAAGTATATTCATTCAAAATATCCCTATCTGAAAAGGAGTATTTGCTTAAAGACTGAGAATTTCCTTTAGCTTTTAATTGCCCCAGTACATTAAAAACGGAACCATCATTGCTTCTTTCGATTTCGAAATGTGAAGTATTAAATTCTGATCTGGTAGTCCAGTTAAGCACTACCGACTGCTGGCCTCTTTCTGCTTTCAATTCTAAGCCTGTAATTGGAAGAACGCCGGATGCCGCAGTTGTTGCAGAACTTAAAGCTCCGTATTCTCCTACCGCCTGTACGGCATAAGCGTAGTTTTGTCCGTTAACTGCAGTAGCATCAGTATAAGCTGTATTTGTTGTGAAGCCCAATACAGAGTTATCACGGAAAATAATATATAATCTTGAATATGGAACACTGCTCCAGCTTATAGAAGCGCCATTGGCGATTACATTTGAAGGATTTTCAGGGGCTTCAGCCATCAATCTCGGATCCCAGCTGTCGCCGCTTCTTAAAATTACATTCTCATAAGTATAAGTTGCCGCTTCTGTATCCGTTAGGGAATTTTTTGCTGTTCCTTTTACAGTACTGGTAACGTTGCCATTCGCATCTTTTACATCGTATTCATATTCAGAAATTCGTTGAGAAAGATCTACCGGGTTGCCATTGGCATCCATAGTATTGTAATCAGCGAAAACAGCTGGTATAGCTCCCATTTTATAATACCATCCCGTAGGTTTAATTCCTGTTTTTAAAGTGGTATTGATGAAAACCGTTTTGGGAGCATTGTGCCATGGACGGCCAAAATAGTTGGTTCCGGTATTGGCGATTCTTGGAGAGGCATCGATGGTACAATTGCTGAAAACATAGCCCCATAAAGTTCCTGTAGCATGGCTTGGTGCTACAATATATCCGCCTTCGTTCCGGTTATTAGTTAGAGTACATTTATCAAAAAACACATCGCCACCACCGTATATATAATCCACAGCACCCTCGATTTTCGAGTTTTTCAGATATTGCCTGTCATACATGCTGGTATAAGCTGAAAGATAGGTGTCCTGATAACTTCTTAACCAAACGTTGTTGGTAGTAAAGCGATCGGTCTTGGCATATAAAGCAAGTGCCTGTGGCCCAGTTAGATTGTCGTATCCGATGCTGTTTTCCAACGTAAGGTTTTCAAAATAAACATCTTTAGAGTTTACAGTCATAGTTGCTCCCAGATCAACGCTATAAGCATTATCACCGCCTGATAATCTGCTGTCTGAAATGATCACGTTATCTCTGCTCTGGCCAATCAGGTGAATGAATGGTTTAGTTGCGGGAATATCATGGTGCCCAGTATACTTTCCATTTTTAATATAGATAAGCCAAGGCTGGGTTCTGCCAGATGGAGCAGCTGCGATAGCATCTAAAACGGATGTATAATCGCCTGAACCATCTTTGGCTACCACTGCATCAAATAATTTCTTAGTTGGTTCGGTGCGTTTTGCTGTTCTGAATTTAAATGTAAGGCCAGCAAAGGCATTTCCGAAAAGATCTGTTAATGCACCAGCGGGAACAGTAACGGTGTATTCGGTATCGTAACTTAATTTTTCGTATGCGAAGCTAACTGTTTTCGATCCGTAAGATCCGGTCAATACCTTTGTACCTAAGGTGATATTTCCGCTGCCAGCTTTTAATTTTTCATTAAATGTAAGTATAACTGAACCTGTGGTAGTAGCAGTTGCCGATTCTGCAGCTGGTACCGAGGAGATAAATACAGGCGCATCGGTATCTGCCGGTACATCCTTATCTGCAAAAACAAATACGTTGGTAATTGCTGTCCCATCATTGTCTGTACCTTGATTTATAATAGGACTTGTTGTATCAGCAATCCATTTTACATAAACTTTTGACTGATTTTCAGCTTCTGCAGGCAGTGTAGCATTCAAATCTTTCCAGGATGTACCGAAGGTTTGGGTTAAATCAACCCGTGCAAATTCCTTAAAAGTAATATCATCCAGCGAGTACTGAAGTGTCATGATAGAATAAGCCTGGTAGTTTCCGCCAATCATAGATTTAACCTGGATATTCTTGTAATTTGTTGTGGCAAACTGTGCCTTCAAATGCCGGCGGGTAGTTTGAAATTCCGACCCTAGAGACCAGAAGCGAAGATGCGGATAGGATGGAGAAAAACTTCCTAATGACGCAAGCCAGCTTTTTAAAACAGGTGCAGCACCGTTTACAGATTCGTAAAGGTTAATTACCCCGGTGTTGCTTGTTTCTGAATAGTAATCGGCAGGCCTTGCTGAAGTTGGTGTTTGTGTCTTGAAGTCCCAACCCACAATAAAAGGTATTTCATCGAAAGTGGCAGTAAAGGATTTGTTTTCGTTTACAGTAACAACTCGTTGGGTAACTGTTGAGTTATCTTCCCAGTAGCTGAAATTTGTCACCGCATTCGATACAATTTTGGCAGTAACTTCGGTTCCCTCCTCATATTTTCCTCCAGTTGGAGCAGGACTTAAGTCTACCTGCCCCCAGTTAGAACCCTGTATAGCTACATTAAAGGTATATGTATTTACAGCTTCAAAAACGGCCTTTATGTTTTTGGCTTCAGTCATGGTGATCACATACGGATTTGCAGTAGATAGTTCCGCATTGGTAGTGGCATCCACCCATTTTACAAATTTATAGCCGAAGTTCTTTGTGGCAAGCAGGCTTACCGATGTTCCCTGATCGTAATTGTCGCTATTAGGCGTTTTTGTAATTACGCCGGCCGCATCGATGTTTAAACTAGTTGTTAAAAGGAATTGAGGATTTGAAGAGGTATAATTCCCATAAATACTTAGGTCAAACATATACGCATTATTAGCTTCGTTCAGGTTGGTAAACTTCAAA
>Ga0307408_100000849_pt1 | contig 24093 bp, 29 predicted proteins | sample 322Cmetagenome_FD_202116 | JGI IMG/M metagenome (GOLD analysis project Ga0307408, IMG submission 202116) | Maize rhizosphere microbial communities from greenhouse at UC Davis, California, United States - 322HYB-C-3 | ecosystem: Host-associated > Plants > Roots > Rhizosphere > Soil | place... | reverse complement strand
CGAAAACGAACCCAAGGAAACCCCGGACGAAGCCGGACTCAACGCCATTGACCGTATACGGCTTTCCACCGTCAATGCCCTGCGCCAGATCGTGACCGATATGCAGACCCGCCGGGTGTTCGAGGTCGCGACCCAGAAGGTCGAATATGTGGAGGAACTCCAGGCCGTCCGGCTACGCCATCTGGCGGTGCGCAACGGCTTTGTGGAGCGGATCGAGCAAAGCATGGAAACCGCCGCGGGCCAGATGAAGCTCAGCTTGCCGGTGCCGGCCTCTGTGGGTGCGCAGGGCCTGCACGCCCTGATCGACGGATTGATCCAGAACTGGCTGCTGGACCCGCAGGCTTTTGACCTGCTGGAAGTTGGCAAATGCGCGGTGGACGTCTATTTGCGGGGCCTGGGCTTTCCTGGAGAGCCGCAGAGCGCTGTAGCGCCTTGCGGCATTCCCAGCGCCACTTAGTGCAAATGCCTGGGTTTGCGTCCGCCGCCGTGGCCTGAACCGCCCTGCGGCCCGCCCAGGCCCCGCGGCGGCTTGCCGAGTTGCATGGAGTTGACCAGGGCGTCAAAACGCCGTTCGAACAGCCGGTCGACCGCCGCGACGACTTCGCCGAGTTCCGAACCGTCGAAGTGGCGCTCCATCAGGCCAATCATGTCCTGCACCAGCAGGTCGCGCTGGACCTGCATGATGGCGGCCGGGGTCGGGCCGACAAAGTACATCGCAAAGTCGTCCCGCGCCTCTTCGTCCTCGTCGCTCTCTTCTTCATCGAAGTCAGAGTCGTAGAAGGTCACTTCGATGGGAGCGCCCGACTCGGCCAGGTCGTTAAGCCCCATGCACATTTCGTCCAGCACCTGACGGAAGTCTTCATCGCCCGGCACCGTCCAGCACATCTGCAGCAGGTGCTTGTGGACATCAAAGCGGATGCCCGGCTCTTCCTCATAGGCGCTCGCAGCAGCCGCCGCCAGGGATTTGGAACCCGTGTACTTCCACAGCGGCTTCAGGGCCTCCTGCAGCTGCTCAAAGGTAACCTCCGCACGCAAAGGCACTTCGCCGTGCACGTGGATCTCAAAAGGTGTGTTGTAACGGGACATGATGGAATTTATCTTACCCAGTTTTCAAGGGCGCGCCTGGGGCAAGGCTGAGCCGCTTTGCTGTGGTGCCTGAGACCGGCAACGCCGATCCAGTCGTGGCGCGGTTTTGCGCGAAAATTGGGGGGATTTTGAGGGCGTGGCCCGCAGGAAAAGGGGCCTGTAAAAGGACCATTTTAAAGCGCCTCGGCGGCCCCATTTCGCAGGCCATGGCGCTATGCTTTTCACATGCCCGACGTTTACAAGGTTTACCGCCTGCGCAAGTGGGGCCGAAAGCTGCCGGAGCCAGAAATCCGCGCCACCGAGGTCCTGGCCCGGGTCACCTACGGCCCCCACCCCATCTGGAGCAACCAGAGCCGGGGTACGCTCTATCACCCCGAAACAGGGGCGGTGCTGGGCATCCTGGAGCACGCCCGCCAGGCAGAGAATGAGCGCGGCCTGATGATCACCGGCCTGCAGGACCGTGGCGCCGGCGAGGAGCCGTGGGCTCAGACCTGGTGGTGCGTTCGGCTACCGGCTACGACCGCAACCAGGCCACAAAGGCAAGGCCCATGACGATGCCGATCAGCAGTCCCAGCACCATGCCCGCGGCGAAGGGTGTCATTTCCCGTTACCTCGGCTGACGAACCAGTAGCCCAGCGCTGCGCTGGCCTGACCAGTGATCCAGGCAAAAGCCTGCATGCCAGCATCGTATTGCTGCTCTGATGTCATGAGGTCCCAGCCTTCCGTCAGGCGAGCGATCAACACGCCGTTGAGATAGATTGCAGCCCCTGCCAGTACCACGGTCAGCGCCGGCCGAATCCAGGTCCTGGCGGCGCCGCCCAGCACCAGCCATCCCTTCCACTTGCCGGCTTGTTTGAGCACCTCGGCGTCCAGCCGGTCAGCCTCTTGGGATTGGCCGATGGCCACCATGCGCGCTGTTTCGATGGATGCCTCACCCTCGACAATGGCCACCTCTTTACGGCCGGCGGCCTCGGTCTTGGCGTATTCCAGATCCTTGTCGCGCATCAGGGCGTCGTGGCCCCACCGGGCCTGTTCGTGCGCCAGGTCAAGCTTCTTCATGTCGATGTCGGTTTTTTTGTTCAGGAAGGCGAAGAAGCCTCCGATGATCGAGCCGAAGGCGCTAGAGCCGAGCAGGGAGATAAGTGCGGTAATCATGATGTGATCTCCAGGGTGAAAGGTTTGCCACCGGCCCAGGCCATCAGGCGGGCCAGCGCTGGGCGGGATACGAGACCAGCGGCCTGCATCTTTCCGTCGTTGTTTTTCATCAGGCCCACGCGCTCACATGGGGCGATGCAGCCGTGCAGCTGGGTGGTGTAGCCCAGGTTCACGTCGCCAGCGAAGTTGGCCGAGTGGATCAGGACTGCGGAACGACCGGGGACGTTCTGCACGCCGTAGACGCGGCCGAATTTTGGGCTCTGTACGATGGCGCAGGTGTACGCCCCGGCGGGGATGCATGAGCGCTGCACGCGGTTCTCACGCCAGGGCAGCTCTGTGGTTCTGCAGGTCTGGGTGCCGAAGGTCAGAACGCCGAAAGTGCCTTGGTCAGTGCTGGGGCCGCGGACGAGGCGGGCAATCACAGGCTGTTCACTCCAGCCCTGTAGCCGTCGCTGTAGAACTTCCGCGCGAGCATGGTCAACTCACGGGCGGTCCACACGCTGCAGCCCTCGGCTTTGCACGCTGCAGCCTCTTCCTTGGTCATTTCAACGCCGGTAGCGCAGCCGGCAAGCAGCATTAGCGCAAGTAAAGCAATCTTCATTTGTCAGCCTTTCTATCGAGCTTCTGATCGATGTCTTTCAACATGTTCTTGATCTCCCTGGCCTCGTCCTTGAAGTCATCCTTGGTTATGTAGGTCTTTGGCAACTCTTCCCGCAGTTGGGCAAGGTCCTTCCGCAGTTCCTGGACAGCCGCCCACATCTGCCTGGCGAACCACCCAGCCACGGCGAGTGCTGTGCCGGCGCCAAGGTTTATGACGGATTGGAAATCCATGAGCTGCTTTCTAGAGGTGGGCATGGCGCCGGCGTGTCGGCGGGTATGATTCGTGTATGAGCATCAAAAAACTTCGAAGCAAAGCCATCGTGCTCCTGCGCTCCGCGTTGCGATCCATCTACGCCAGGCGCTTGAATCGTTTGCCGCAGCTGCGGCAGCTCTTGGACTCCTTTGCGAGTTCGGAATCTGCGGCAGTTGACACGGCGGACGCGCTGGCGATCTACGAAGCGGTCATCCGCACGAAGCCGCAGTGCCTGCTTGAGCTTGGCCCTGGCACATCCTCTGCCGTTATCGCTCTCGCCATCGCTGAGCTGCAAAAGACCGATCCCGCCTACACTCCGCGATTCGTCGCCATTGAGGAAAACGAGGAATGGCTGAGCTACCATGAATCCAAGTTCCCGGCCACCCTGCGCGACAAGGTGGAAATGATCCACCGCCCCACGACCGCTAAGGAATTGAACGGCGTCAAGGTCGCGCACTACGTTGACATTCCGGCGCTGCCCTATGACTTCATTCATATTGACGGCCCAGACCACCTCAAATACGGCTCGGCTATCGGGAGCGACCTGGTGGACCTGAGCCCCACCCTTGCCAGTGATTGCTACGTGATCTTTGATGGTCGACAAGCAAGCGCCCGCTTTGCCATCAAGCACCTGGCCCGAGCTGTTGCGCGCCATCACCCGTTCAGCCTGAACTTTGAAATGCGGCTGACTCACGGCTGATTCGCCCTGTAGTTTTCGATCAAGTCCAGCAGCGGCTGCTCCTTGGCATTCGCGCCAACGCAGTGCCCGGGATGGTCCACCATATCGGTGATCCAGATCACGCCGCGCGCCCACCAGGTGTTTCTTACCCGCCCGCTGTGGCTGCTCATGGTTTCAAACGGGTTTCCTGCCAGGGCGGAGGCATTGGCGGACATGTCGTAGGCCCTCAGCGCGCGCTTTGCCGCTTCGGCATCGCCAACCACCAGCATCCAGAAGAAGCGAAGCTCCCCTACAACCCTTGGCACGAAAAGCAGAGTCCAGAGCATGAGCCCACGCGCAATCAACGTGGTTCTGCTCACAACTGGGCCTCCAGCGCAGCAATCTGATCGTGCAGCTCCTTGACGCGGCGATACCCTGAATTTCCAGCCGTCAAGGCGGCCACCGCTTGAGGACGCGTCAGGCTGTACGCTTCCATAGCCTCGTTCTCCATGGACATCAGCATGAACACGCGGACCCCATGGGGTAGAAGCTCTTTTGCCTCTAGGCTCGCAATGAGCTGGGCTTTTTGCTCCTTCTCCTGCACTGCAAGGTAGGCGGTGTACTGGGCTTGCGCAGAGGCCTGATTCGCCGCGTCGGTGACATCAACCCATACAGCCCCAATCTGATAGCGCACTAGTCCGGGTCGCTGTGCGTCAAGCGGCGTGCCAGGATCTTGATGGTGTACGCAGTGAATCACGGCGCTACCTCCGTTACTCTTAGGCGCGCGGCCATGACACCGCCAAATTTTCTCGTTACGTTGCTGCCATTGACATAGGCCGTCGCGCCGTTGGACCCCCAGCGAATCCGGAAGGTGGTTGCACTGGTGGTCCCTGCTGCCATTTCATGGACCAGGACCGAGGGATGCGTGACCGCATCACGCTGTTCATTTGCTGTAGCGGCAAGCGCGTTTGCTGTCGCATCCTGGAAGAGGGCTTGCCACACCACATCCCCGTTCAGACTGCTGCCAAAGTTCCCCGAAAACTCGATTCGCAGACGGTTTGTTGCGCTGGTCGGAGTGATAGTGACCGTCATCAGCTCAGCGCCTTCGCTGATTTGCGGGATCGTGTCGTCGTAGATTGCCGCAGTGCCTGTGCTGGAATAGGTGGTGTACGGTGTTGCTTCCACCGCCTGGACAAATTTCCCAGTGAGGGTGCCACTTGACAAGGCCAGCCCAGCTCCCACCGTAATCTCTTCGACGGCCCCGGTGCTTGCCGTGGTCCGACCCAGCAAACGCGCCGTGGCCATGGTCAGACCTGAGCCAGTAATCGCGCCGGAGGTAGCCTTTCCGCCCACCGTGGTGATCAGGTCGGTGATCTGCTTTTGCAGTTTCCCGAAGGCCGAGAGAATCGAATCCGCGGCTGTAATCGCCGCATTGGTCGCCGTGGACAGGCCTGTGAGCACCGTGGACAGCGCCGTAGCCGCAGCGGCGGCGGCTGAGGCAGCAGCAGCAGCAGCGGACCCGCTGGCGCTGGTCGCGCTGTTGGAGGCGGCCGTGGCGCTGTTGGCGGCATTTGTCGCGCTGCCAGCGGCGGCGGTTTCACTCGCAGCAGCAGCACCTGCAGCAGCGGTCGCATCATCGGCGGCGGCGAAGAGGTCATCCAGGAAATCCGCTGGGTCCTGACTGGAGGTGATGGGCACCATCAGCGCGCGGCTCAGTTGCTCCTCGATTTGCTGGAGCATCAGGATCGGCGCGTCCTGGTCATCGTCCAGCGTATCGGTGGGAAGCTCGCCTTGGTCCTGATAGTCGACCTCGCGGATCAGCGCCATGTTGCGGCGGCGCACGACGATGGCGCCATTCGCTGGAGGGGTCACCATGGTCACATTGCCGCCGGCATCGGCGCCAACGCCGGAGAGCGTGTAGTGCGTGGTCAGGGTTTTGACGACGCCGTCAACCGAAACCTCAATGTCACCTGCCGCCAGGATTTTGAAGTTATAGGGGAAGACGGTCGTGACCCCGTTGCCGGTGCTGCGATTGAGGGGGGTTTGTGCGGAAACTGTCACTTGAGCACCTCGCTTGATTAATGGCGTCAGTGCTCGAGCGCAACTTCGTAAACGCCGCTGTCTGGGCGCCAATCATGGAGTTGTTTGGTGTCTTGAATCCCGGAAACCCGGCCAATCCGCACGGGGGTGGCGGCGATGGCGCCGGCGGCCGAATCGATGTAGTCGTCCGGCTGGTCGGTCTTGTCGGGGTTGAATTCCATCATCTGGTCGTAGGCCGGGCCCTCGATGACCGAGGTATGCGCCCACAGGAATTCCGAGGAAAGCGGAGGCTCAAAGGCATCCAGGATGCGCTTTTGCTTGTTCTCCTTGGTGTGGTCGGCTGTGACGCTCATGCCGTGCGCCTTGAGGTGTTTCAGCGCGATGGCGGGCACGAACCCGCCGGCGCCGTTGGTTTCAATGACCACGTTGGGCACGCTGAGCGGCTTCATAAGGTCGATCAGCTGCTTGACCTGGCCGCCGATGAGCGTCCTGCCGTCAGGCGCGAACTCCTCCAGCTCGCCGGTGAGCGCCTCGGCGCGGTGCCAATACAGCCGGCCGGCCTCGTCGGTGAAGATGATGGAGACGGCGGAGGCGTCCGATTTGATCTTCCCCAGTGAGCAGTCCCAGCGGGCCTTCACCCCCACCAGGCGAACACCGCCCAGCATCAGCATGATTTCGCCGTTGGCGCGCCGCACGGTCGGCTCGATGTCGTAGGGGATCATCCTGTCGGGGTTCAGGCGGGTTTCGTGAATCGGCTTGGCGTGCAGCATGTACTGGCTGTCCCATGCGTTCAGCGTCTTGGTCTTCTTGCGCCGGTTCTCGATGTCCGCGCGCGTGAATCGCTCTGGCCAGGCGCAACTGCCGTAGATGTCCAGCACCGCGCGGGGAGGCTTCTTGAACACCACGGCGCGGCCGGCGACCGTGTAGTCCGTTCCCTCCACCAGCATCCTGGAGAATTTGCCGATGCCCACCATCACGTAGAGCCCGTCCGGCCCGACGTCAAAGTCGAAGGTGTACCGGGTCTTTGTGTCGGCCTCGGTGTAGCGCTTGGCGTTTTCGAAAAGCGGTATCTTGAGCACGGCGGCGCCTCCTTCGATCAGTTCGGTGTAAACGCTGTCGTGCGTGTGCGGCGTGCCCACCCATGTTTCCTGGGCTCCGGGGACGGCGATGTGGGTGGACTCCTCGGTCTTCATGCGCAGGTTTGCGCGCGCCTCGGGCGTCTTGATGTTTTTGGGGACCTCGACGTCGTCAAAGTCCACATCGTCGGCCCGGCTGCCGGTGGCGTTGCCGTTCACCCCGACGGCCTGCATGCTGGGGTTGCGCATGTCGGCCGCGCCGATCACCCAGAAGGATTGCGCCCCGGGCTTGGGTGGCAGCATGCCGCGGGTGAGAGGATGCCGGCGCAGCACGTTCAGGGTGTCCCGGGTCAGCTTGGTGGCCAGCTGGTCGTCAGCCGCCCAGACCAGTGAGCGGTTGTCCCGGTTGCGGTAGAGCTTCCAGGCCTTGTACACCGCGTAGATCGTGGATTTCGCAGCGCCTCGGAACACCATCAGGACCCGCACCGGGTCGTCGCAGTTTTCCAGCCACTGGCAAATGCGCACATGCAGCAGCGGCACGGTCCACCGCATGAGCTTGGCCCACATCAGGAAGAAGGCCAGGAATGAGACGTCAGCCTTTGCCATGGACGCGCTTGTCAAATTCGGCTTTGCGCTTGGGGTCCGTGAGCTGGTCCAGCAGCTTCCTGGCCTCTTTCTCGGCCTTGCTGACCTCGTCGTCCAGGCTGTCCTCCGCAGTGGGCTCTGTGGGGTCTGGATCTGGCTCAGTGCCAGCGGCAGCGCGCTGGATCATGCCGGTGAGTGTGCCGATCCTGGTCACCATGGCGATGGTGGCCACGGCGTTTTTCTTGCACCAGTACCGGTCCCCGCGCGTCTGGGCGTCCATGTTCGCGGGCGTGGCCCCGACGCCCGGCCAGAGCTTGGGGTCGGCCTCCTGCAGGAAAACGTCGGTCAGCTCTTCCTCGAGCTTTTGCAGTTTTTCGTATTGGTCCTGTCGCATTAGCGGCCTCCTATGGCGTTGAGATCGGGCGCGCGGTTGGGCGTGGTGTCCGCCGGGTCCCACCAATAATCCTGACCCCAGTCCTTGCGCGCGCGGTCCTTCTGGCGCTGCAGGTAGCCCGGGGAGAGGTTCTCTTGCACGGCGTGGAGAAACAGGTGGTCCAGCGCCGCCTTGGCGTACCAGAGGTTCACATAGGGGGTATGGGCCCTGGCAAACTTCAAAGCCTCGGCGCTGGCGTGCGTGGCCTTGCCGGCCATGGCTTCGTCAATGTTCCCCTTGGTCAGCTCCCACAGGTCGGCCGCGCTGCCGAAGGTGGGGCCCAATGTCATGCGGCCCATGGTGTCCATGGTGCTGCGGTCCTGCGTGGTGTCGCCCAGGATCATGTCGCCGATAAAGCCAGCCCCACCGCCCTGCGCGGCGGCGCGCACCCAGAATTTCGCCGTGGTCATGTCCACCGGGTCCTTGCCCGTGACCATCTGCTTGGTCTGGAACACCAGGGCGCCGAGCGCCGTGGTGGTGAGCAGCAGCGCGGCGGTGTAGGCGGCTTTGTTCGCCAGCACTGGAGCCCCTTCCATGTCCCGGCCGCCTTCGAGCATGCGGCGCCAGTGGCGCGAAATCATCGCCGTGGGGAAGGATTTGAACTGCATGGTGAGCCGGGCCAGCTCGCCCACGCCGGTGCCGGCCTTCTGCCCTCCCCAGGTCTGAATCGCCCGGGTGGCAAGGTCTGGGTTCATCACCGCATACTCGCTTTCGTCGGTGATAAAGCCCAGGATTTTGGCCGTCACCTGGTTGGCGTTGGGCCTGCCGCTGGCCGCGATGGCCTCTGGCGTGAGCATCTTCTGGCCCCGATAGTCGGTGAGCTGGGCCTGGTTGACCACCTCCCAGTCTTCCTTCGTGATCCCCTTGCGCTCCAGGTGCGCACGGTCCCACTCGGTGAGCTTGCCCCAGTCGGTTTTTGAGAGCTTGCCCAGGCCGGCCTGCATGGTGAGGCTGAACCCGCGGCGCACCGTGTCCGTCCAGGCGTTCATCAGGGACAGCCGCATGGTGGAGTTCGCAAGCCGGCCGCTCCAGTTGTTGGCGACGTTTTCCCCTTGCCAGCGGTTCAGGTCGCTGATCATGGATTCGGCGATCATCCCGTGGGTGGTGGCGAACTCCCGCGCCTCCTTTCCTCCGGCTGTCATGGTGTTCTTGAGCAAGTCCCAGTAGGGCAGCTTGTTGTAGCCCGCGGTGACCACCATCGTGCCCACGTCGGTGATGCTGCTGATCACCGCGCCGGCGAGCTTGCCGAAGGTCTGGATGTTGCGCACGTGCTGGCCGATCTGCGCGAGCCGTGCGCTTTCCGGCGCTCCTGCCGTGCCCGTCAGCAGGTCCCAGTAGGCTTGTGGCTTGTTGCCGAAGCTGCGTTTGATGCCCTGGTCGGCCCGCTCGGCCAGGTCCAGCTGCAGCTTGAACTGCTGGTTCGGGTTTGGCCCCATCCGCTCCACCAGGCCTATGTCCCTAGCCATGCCGCCGATGTGCGCGATCATGGCGTCGTACATGCCGCCCATCCCAAACTCGGCGTTATAGGCCAGGTAGGCCTCGCCATCCTTGAAATGCAGGACCCGGCTCTCGCTGCCCCGATTGGCCCGCGCGCCACTGCCCTGGAAAGTGCCGGGCTCGGTCTTGGACAGCCCGTCCGTGGCCAGCGTTTCCCAGGCGCTGCGCAGCATGCCCGTCAGCTCCGCATCGCTCATCAGCCGGCCATCGTCGTGCACGTAGCGGGTGCGGTCCAGTTTCGGAAGGGTGGAGTTTGCCCAGGCTTCCGCACCAGCGTTTCGCACGCGCGCAGAGTCGTGGGGCTGCGGCAGGTAGCCGTAGTCCAGCTTGCCCACGTCCCCGCCGGCGTCATTGAAGCGGGTTCGCATGGCCTCGATGATTTCCAGCCAGGCTTTGGCGCCGGCCTGGGCGATCTTGTTGCCGGTCTGCCCGGCGGCGCCGGAAAAAACCTCGGCCGTCAGGTCGCGGGTCATGGTGGGGTTCTCGGCATCAAACAGGAACTGCAGCACCCGGCGCCCCTTCGTCGCGCCCTGCCCGCTGGCCGCAGCCTCCACCAGGTCCATGAGGCCGGCGGTGTACTGCTTTTTGATCCCGTCCACATACAGGTGGGTGTTGTTGATGTCCTCCACCAGCGCGCGGCTGGTGCCGCTGTCCAGGTTTGCCTTGAGGCTGGCGATCCGGCTGGTCGTTTCTGCCGTCTTGATGACCTGTTTCTGGGCGTTTTCGGCCTTCCTGGCGGCCGAGGCCTGCATGTCCTTCATAGCCTCGGCTGCGGCCTCCAGGACGCGCCTATCGGCCGATTTCGCGGCCCAGCCCTTGGGGTCTTGACGGGCAAGCCGGCGCATGGTCTGATTCATCCGGTCGTCCAGGCCCTTGATCTCCGCCTGCGTCAGCGCCCGGCCTGCTGCCTTGCTGACTTGAGAAATACACTTCGGGTTCACATGCTGCTCCTTCTAACCCTGCTCGGGTTCATTTCCATCATCCCGCTGGCCACCTGGGCCGCGACCGGCCGGCTGGACCGCGCGCTGCAGGCGCTGCGGGAATACCTGTTTTCCATGGGGCTCATCGTGGTTCCCGTGCTGGCGGCTGTCGGTATCACGCTGCTGTCATCCCTGTACTGAGGAAGCATTCAGCCGCGACCTGGATCAGGTTCGCGTCCTCCAGATCGTGGGCCAGGTCCTGCTTGATCATGGCCATCACCTCGGAAATGGGCTTTGGGGCGTCCATGCCGTCGACCATCACCATCAGCTCGGGGTTCTCGGTTGCCAGCCTGGACACCTCCCTCTCGTAAAAATTAGCGTTTTCCCCTACAATGGAGGCATCGGAGGTTCTTATGTCACTCCCCGCTTTTGGTCCCAAAGCTGAGCTACTCGACGTCGAAGGCGTTCCGGTATCCCTCAACCCCGATTGCCCAGGCGTCCCGTTCTCCATGGCCTGGGACACCGACCCACCCCGCGTATTCCCATCCGATTCGGCTGTCCGCAACGGTGCCTTGATCTCGCTCGAGGCCTTCAAATCCTTGGTGGCTTCCTCCCACGCTGCCGCGTAAATCGCGCGCTGCTTGTCTTTCAGCGCCGTAATCTCTGCCAGCACCTTAGGCGGCGCCACTTCACCCTCGTATTTCCTGCGAAGCGTTTCCGCCTCCTTGTAGAGCGGGTGCGCCTCCTTCTTGGCGGCCAGCATCGCCGGCACATTCACCTGGATTTCGGCAACATGGCCGTTCACCAGCACGTTGAATTTGGCGTCCCGGTAGCCGTCGACTGATTCGGAGCCCGCTTCCAGCAGGTTGCGGCGGCCGGTGGGTAGCACCTCGTAGCGCTTGAGGACTTCTTCGACGGCCCTCTGGGCGATTTCAGGTGTATCTGCCACGATGGTGCCGCGCACCAGGTCCTTGATCTTGGTCGGGTCACCGCCATAGTCACCCAGCACCTTGTCCACCGTCCGGGTCGCGCCTTTGAGTTCGGCCAGCTTCACCGAGCCGCCGATGTCATCCGCGATGGCCTTGAGCCCAGCGTCAAACGCAGGCTTTTCGCGCGCGGCGGCGGTGTACATGTCGACCATGGCGGCGCGGCGCTCTTCTGGCAGGCGGGCCAGCGCCTCCTCACCCAGCCGCACGGGCTCGATCTTGTTCACCTCGACGGCCGCGCGCAGGGGCTCCACCCGGGCGGCCATGTCCTCGGAAGCCTTCAAGGCGGTGGCGGTGGGCAGGTTCTCCGCAACGCTCACCCGCTCGCCGCTCGCCAGCTGGTCAATGGCCCTGGCGTGGGCATCGGCATGGGGTTGCGCGCTGGCCAGGTCGTGCGGGGTGGGGTTGCTGGTGTCGATGCTCTCGCGCAGCAGGCTGGTGCGCGCGGCGTCGACGGCCTCGTCGGTGGCGGCAGCTTTCATCGCCGTGGGCACCGATTCGGGGGATGCACCTTTCACCTTCGCGCCGCGCATGGCCAGCGCGCCAAAGCCCATGGGGATGATCGTTGACAGCGCCAGGCCCATGGGGTCGAACGGGTCGTATTGGTTGGCCAGCTTGGAATAATTGGCGTCGTTGAGAATCGCTTTGTTGGCGGCGTTCTGCGCCATGAAGGACACCGGCCCGCCGGCCAGGGCCAGGCCAGCGGTTTGAATCGCGGTCTTGCCGGCCACCGGCAGGGCGAAGCTGACCGCCGTAATTGCCGCGGTGACGCCGCCCACCTTCGTGCGGGTTTTCAGGTCCACGCCCTGCTGGGCCAGCTCATCGGATTGCGTGAAGCCCTCCTCCGCGCCAGCCACTACGGCGCCCGGAATGGGGCCTGCAGCAGCCGCAGCGGCCACCGCCTTGGTGCCCACGCGGGCAACGTCAAAAACGATCTTCTCGGCCGTGTGCGCGGTCAGCGGATCGGGGGTGTAGTCATGGGCGACGTTGCGAAAACTCCGCCCTGCCTCGCTCATGTAGTCCGGCCCATTGGCCCTGAGCTTTTCGGTGGCCTCCCGGTTCTGCTTTTCTTCTTCGGGGGTTGGCAGGCTGAACATGCCGCCGCTGCTGCCTTCGGTGGTTGCCAGGACGGAGCCGAACGCGCCCAGCGTGTCAGCGGTGGAGCCTATGGCCTGGGCTGTGCCGGCCGCCGCGCCTTTGGGGACGGCGGAGGTCATGCCCCACAGGCTGAACCGCGGCGCCGGCGGCTCGGGCGGCCGTGCAACCTTGGCCTGGAGTGCCGCTTGTGCCTGCTCTGGGTAGAGGTCATCGAACATTATTCGGGTGCTCCCACCAGTGGCAAGTACAGCGGCTTGCCCGTTTCATCCGACACCAGGCGGCCCCCGATGCTCACCGTGTAGGCCCCAGGCCTTGGAGCCGGGCCGAGCTGGGCGCTGGGCAGGTGCTGGGCGAGCTCGGCCGGGGTGATCTTCTGACCACCGACCATCACCGGTTTCCCGCCCGTGAGCGCCGTGACCTTGGGCGCGTCGTAGTCCCGCAGCGCCTTGGTGACCTGGGAATCCTTCCAGCCCCAGGGCTTGATGATCTTGGAGCCGTTGACCTCCATCACGCCGCCCGTAGCCAGGTTGACCGCCTGCTTGATGTCCGGGGTGTTTCCTTCCGCCAGCAGGCCGGCGTAAACCGCCATTGCCGCGTCTCCAGCAGCGCGCTGGGCGTTCTCGCTCAGGAAGGCCCCACGCGTTTGTTTGTCGATCTCCGAGCGGACCACCTCCGGACCTTGGCCGGTAGGGAACTTCACACGCTGCTCTTTCAGCGCATCCGCTCCGCCAAGGACGATTTCCGACACCAGCCGGCCGTTGGAAGTCTTGGCACTCTGGGCGGAGAGGATGGCCGCTGCCGCCAGCGTGTCGTCCTTGCTGCCCAGCTGCTTGGCAAAGGCCCGCATCTGGCCCGGCGTCATGGTCTTGGCCAGGCCCTCCATAGCTCCAGCACGGTCTTTTGGCGGCAGGGCGGACAGAACTTCGGCCACCTTGTGGGCCTCATCCGGCCGGAACAGGGATTCAGGCTTTCCGGTCCAGGTGCTCACCGTCTGCGACGTCTCTGCGCGGGCGGCCAGCTGGCTGGGAAGGGCCTTGAGGTCCATGGTCAGCGGGGTCACGGAGGTAATCACCCCGCGCTCGGCCGCGGCCTTGTAGGGGTCTTCCTTGATGTCAGCCAGGGTGGCCTTGTGCGCTTTGTCCTTGCGCTCATAGTCCTTGATTTCCGCCGGGGAGGCGCCACGGGTGTTCATCTTTTCCTGGATGCTCAGGAGGTTGGCGGTCTGCGTTGCAACGGGCTGGGTGACGAACGCCGCATTCCTTGGACTGTCGTCCATCAGCGCCTTGAGCGCGCCTTCGTAGGGGGTCCCCTTGAACTGCTTGGTGACGCTGGTCGCATAGTCCGGATCAAGCACCTTGCCCGCATCCAGGACCGTGGTGAGCGCTTTCCACTCCCGTTCCATCTTGCGGTCGGCCGCCTGGGCCCGCACCTCGGCGCGCTGCTCGGCGCGAAGAACTGCAGTATCCGCGGCGTGGATCAGCGAGGTGCGCTTGTCTGGGTCCAGCTCGGGCAGGTAGTTGGGGTCCTTGAGCGCCTTCATGGCGGCCCTGGGATCGACGTTGACCAGCTCGGTAGCCTGGCGCCCGCGGACGTGTTCAACGAAGCTCTGCACGCGCTTGGCGGTCGCTGCCGGGTCCTCTCCTGCCTGGGGACCAGTGGCGTTCCAGAAGGTTTTCACGTTCTGGATGGCCTGGTCTGCCTCCTTCGGCCCGCGCGCGGCAAAGCGCTGCATTTCCTCGATGTAGGCCATGCCGCCGGCGAGGATGTCGCCCTGGTCCTTCTTCTGCACCATCTTGTTGACGACGGAGCGCCCGCGGCCCACGTTGTCCAGCAGGGTGGCGTCCACCAGAGCCCGGTGCTCGGGGTCCACCTGTTCCAGGGCCTTGCTCTTGAGCTGCTCCGCCTTGGTGGTGAAGGTTTCCAGGGCCTTGCCCTTGTCCAGCGCGCCGGTGCGCATGCCGCTGTCGATCTCGTCCTGCAGGTCGTTCAGGCCATTCACCACCTGCGCGGTGGTCGTCAGGGCCTTGACACGTGCCGCTTCCTTGGCCGTGGCCTTGGCTTCCTCGGCCTGCCTGCGGGCTTCTGCGTTCTGCACGTTGATGTCGTGCTGGGCGACCTGCATGCCGATGTTGCCGGTCTGCTCCAGCGCGCGGCCGGCGCCGGCGCCGTAGGCGTTGGGGTCTTCGCCGATGTCGACCTGGCTGCGCGGCCCGGGCTGGGCGGTGACGTTGCCAAAATTGCCGGTAGGGATTTTTGCCATGATCAGCTCTTTCGATCCATGCGGGCGAAGTCACCCGTGGTCAGCGAGTCCTTGGTGGACGAACCCACGCCGCGCCACCCCTGCAGCACCGTCCCGCCGGCGGCCAGCACGCTGGACTTGACGGCATTGGAGCCGGCCGCCCGATTGCTGGCTGCTGCTTTGAGGTGCTGGTCAGCGGAGAAGGAATAACTCTCGGACCGGCGCTTGCCGGTCAGCAGGGTGTTCATGGCGTCAGACTCGGCCCCGCCGGTGATGTCCTCATTGATGTTGATGGCGCTGCCGCTGCCCACATCGATGCCGGAGGCGGCCAGCTGGGCGCGCGCGGCGCTTGCCTGACGCTCCCCTGCCTTGCGGATGCGCTTTGCCTCCTCTTGCGCGGCGACCGTCTCGCGCTGGGCCTGGATCGCGTCAATGCCCGCCTGGGCCTCGTTGTTGCGCGCCTGCTGCTCCAGGGCTGCTTTGTTGGCCTGGCCCTGCTGGATCTGCCCCAGGACGGAAACGCCCGTGGAGATCGCCATCATCATTCCGGTGGTTACTGCCATCGTGTGCTCCTCAATTGTTGGCCGTCAGGGTGCGAGCCACAGACAGCAGATTCCACGGCATGGGCTCGGTCTGGGTGATCACAATCGCGTCCTCACCCCTTTCCCACCCGAGGTTTTCAATCCGCTTGGTGCCGCTGAATCGCTCGGGCGGAGCATCCACCCCGTTGGGCATGGTGCGGAAAACCTGGGTCTGCCCGTTGATCGTGGCGCCGGTTGTTTCGTGCCAGCGCGCAGTGATCTCGCTGGTGCCCATGGCGGAGCCGGTGGAGCTTCCCTCGCCGGTCTGCATTTCAGGCGGAAGCAGCTCCACCCGGTTTTCATAGTCCAGGCCGATCACGACGTCCAGGCAGGCCCTGGCAATGCTGATAGCCCCGGCGGTGACCGTGTAGCGGCCAATCACCCCACCGTCGCCCACCACCACCACGGACTTGGCTTCAAGGTGGCTCAGGCCGGACCAGTTTTTAGTGGCCACGCCCGCGGTGTCGATCTTGGAGCAGTCGGACAAGGCATCTTCCACCAGGCGCTCCACATAGCGCTTGGTGGCCCCGTTGACGGTGCGCTTGACCACCATCCACACCTGGTCTCCATCGCTGTCTGGGATGGTGGCCACGGACTCCACAAACACGGTCGGGTCCCCGTTTTCATCGAGCTGGCTGAATCCGTCATGGATCGCCCAGGCGGTCACATCCTGGTCCTTGTCGTAGGTGACAGAAACCAGGATGCCGTCGGCGCGCACCAGCCACACTATGGAGTCGGCCTCCTGCTGCCAACACATGTCCACAATGCCAGATTCGCTGACGTGCTCGGACAAAACCGCGATGTCGGGGGCGGTCCAGTCATCGTTTGCCACGTTGTAGGCGAAGGAGCGGACCTTGCGGCCTGCGCGCTGGATGAAGATTTCCGAGTCCCTGATGCGCACCGGGCGCACGCGGGCGCAACCGTAGTTGCTGCGCTGCCGAATCTGGGCGTTCGTCGGCGCCAGGGGCTTTTCCAGGCCGCCGGTGATGGTGAATTCCCCTCCGCTGGTGAACGCAACCAGCGTCTTGCTGCTGGCCAGGTACTGGATGGGGTTGATCTGGTCCGAGGCCGCGGTGAAGCTGAAAGCATCATCGTCGGCCGTGCCCATGGTGAAGTCGAGATAAATGCCCGTGATGCTGCCCCAGATCGTTTGCGGGAAGTACGGCGAGCCCCCAACCACCAGGCGCTGCTCGAACAGCGTGCCGGTCCTGGGGTAGCCGCGCGTGGCGGACCAGGCCGGGGCGTGCAGGCTCCACGAAAAGGGCTGCGCCGCGGTGGTGCTGGTCAGCACATGTTTGACCACGCCGGACATGTGCATGTTGTCGGTGAAGGAGGTGAGCTTCACCAGGCCGCCGTTGATCTTGATGTAGGACCCGACATCGGTTGCGGCGAAGATCGGCCCGCCTGAAACCATGTTGATGGCCGCGCCCACCGGCCCGACGACGCCGGGCGTCATGCTGGGCGCCGGGAAGGAGCCGGGCTCCTCGTAGGGCATTTCCTCGATAGGGTTGTCGAAGGTCCAGAAGTTGTCCCCGAAGCGCCGAAGACGGCGGATAGGCAGCGTTTCGTGGAACAGAAACATGGTGTCCGCGCCCTGGGTGTAGTCCATCTGGGACAGCATGGCCTCGGTGTAGGGCGTGGGCGCTTCGTAGAACCCGGCCGGCATGGCATACCAGTACGTGGCGTTGGGCGGCGCGTTGCCCGTGGTGTTGGCGATGCAGTAGTAATTCACGCCGCCGCTGGCCACAAGCATGCCCGGCGTGTAGGTTGCCACACCACTGTAAGCCCCTGGTGTTCCAGGGGAAACGAGAGCGCCGTTCTTGTAGACCCGCATGTAGAGGTCGCCGAACTCCAGCATGTAGGCCGTGCTCTCGTTGAAGATGAAGGGGATCAGGCGGGTGCGCTTGGCGGAGGTCTTGACCTCCTGGACCCAGAGCGTGCCGGGCCGGCGCCGCACGCCGCCGTAAATCTGCGGCAGGCAGTCGCGCACCTTCTTGGCCCCGTTCTGGTAGCGGGCAATGTCCACCCGGCCGTACAGCTTGGGACTGAGCTCGCCGGCCGTGAAGTTGGTCTGGAGTATCTTGGCGCGGGCCATCAGAACCTCCGCACGCTGCCAAAGCGAGCGCTGAGCAGCCGCTCATCACCCAGCGTCTGGGCGGGGTCGTCCTGGGCATCCACGGAGCGGGCCATCCTCATGTGCGCTTCGAGCTTCTTCTCGGTTAGCTCTGTCATCGAGGCGGACTTCGTGATGGCGTAGCACATCTTGGCCGCCATCTTCAATTCCATGGCCGTGACCAGCAGGGCATCCCACGTGGCCTCGTTGTCGTTGCGGAAGATGTAGCGCAGGGCCAGGCTGGTGCCGGTTGCGAGGATTTTTTCCCCCTCGACCCTGTAGTCCACCTCGAAGCCGTCCGGGCCCACAGAGAGAGTGCGCAGCCAGTCGCCGGGCAGTGAGAACTGGTTGCCATAGTCGAATGCCGGCTCATCCACGTCTGGGGCCAAGACCACCCGTTTCACTGCGCAGTTCCACGGGTGCGAGCGCAGCAGGTCGTCGCGGGTGGCGTCGTAGAGGTTGGAGGCCAGCCTGGCCCTGTCGCTGTTCTCCGTCAGCGCGTTGATGGTCTGCGCCCCCAGGATCAACAGGGCGTTGGAGCAAATGCTGACTTTTGTTGCCATGCCGGGCCTCTTTCAATGTAAAAAGCCGGGAGCGCCAATGAAGACGCCCCCGGCTTGGTTGTCGACGCTCCGGCGTCAGTCCTGGACGTAGGAGCCTTCGAAGATCAGCTTTTGGCTGGCCGCCAGCACCGCGGCGCGGATCGTGGCGTACACCTCAACGACTTCGGTTGTCACGTAGGTCAGGCCGCCGGCAATGGAACTGCCGGTGTTCAGCGCCACCTGGCCGGCGGTGGTGACCGCTGCCAGCGCTGCGATACCGTCCACGTCGATCACGGTGCCGTCGGACTTCTTGCGGAAACCGACATCCAGCGTGCAGGACGCGGTGCCCGTCGAGAAGTTGCACACCCAGTCGTGATTGATTCGCGCGCCCTTGGGCAGGTCGCCCAGGTAGATCGTGTCGCTCACGGCTTGGGTGGATGCGGGCGCCAGGTACTCCGCGAAGAACTGGCGACGACGGCCGCCGTCTTCCGACGGGAGCAGCTTCTTGCCCGCTGCCACGTTGGTGGCTTGGGTGGATTTGACTTCTGCCATTTCGTACTCCTGTTGGTGGTTGGACTACGCGTCAGACGACGTAATCGATGGTGACCACCTTCGATTCGTTCACACGAACCGAGCCGATGGACATGGCGGCGTAGATCTGGATCAGGTTGCGCTTGTCGCGGCGCGGCCCGATGTCGGTCTGGATGCCCTGGCCCATGCCGACGTGTGCCGACGATTTGGTGTAGGCAACTGCCGTCTTCGTGGTGGTGCCGGTGAGCGCCTCGTAGGGAACCCACTTGAAGCCGCACCAGGTGCCGGAGACGTCGCCTTCCTGCAGCATCTTCACGGCCATGAAGTCGGCGCTTGTCAGCGTGGTGTCGGACAGAATGTCTTCCAGCATGCCGCTGTCGTAGGTCATGTACAGCGTTTCGCCGTTGTGGCTGTCGGCTTCATTGCTGCGGAACAGCTTCTTGGCCTGGATGATCTTTGCCTTGGTCATGCCAGTACCGCCGGCGGCGATGATCTGGCCGGCCGGGACAGCAACACCAGCAAACGGGCCGGCTTCGTCGGTCTTGCGCAGGGCTGAGCCGCGCAATGCGTCGTAGATCACCTTGTCCTTCTTGCGGTTCATGGCCGCCAGGGTCGTCTCGAGGTACGCGCCCTGCGGGTTGGCCAGCAGCTTGGGCAGGTCAAACTGGTCAATCGGGATGGCCACGTCGAAATCGGACATCAGCGCCTGGCGCGTGCCGGCGTCAGGGATGGTCCACTCGGTGTCGCCGTAGCGGTTGGTGACAGGGTTGGCTTCGATGCTGCCCATGTCGTTGGCGGTGAAGGACGATCCGACGATCATCCCCCGGCTGACGATGGTCTGCTCAAGCCGCGATTCTTTCTGCTGCGCAGCCTGGACGAAACCGTCGTGAAACTGCATCACAAATGCAGCGGTAATCGTGTTGTTCATGACGAACTCCAAATTCACGTTCCGCCAGCGGGTTGTCTGAGATGATCAGGCCCTGTAAGTCCCTGCCTTGGCGTGTCGGCTTGGACTAGCTGAGAGTGGTTGTCCGGGTGCTACCCCGGGCCGTTGGGCGCTATCTTTGTTCTGACTGCCGTCCACAATCCCGGAAACCAGACATGAAAAAGCCCGCTGGGCGAACCATGCGGGCAAGGCAACTGCGAAGTTGCGTCCTTGGGGAGACTCAGGTGACGGGCTGCGTGCCGTATTTCTTCTGGTAGTAGGCGTCGATCTTGGCGCGCGTGGCCTTGTGGTCCGCGTGCTTGGGGTCGGACGCGGCCTGGCTGGACATGAGCGTGTTGATCTCGTCGGCGCTGATGGTTTCAGCCGTGTTGGGGATGCTGCCGCCCTCGCCCATTTCCTTGCCGATGCGGGCCAGCAGGCGGACCACGGCGGGGTTGTTGCCCACCTCGTCCATCTTCCCGGCGTCCTTCGGGTCTGCGTAAGCCTTCCAGGCCTTGAACGCATGGCCGGTTTGGGTGTTGTACTCGGCGTCGGTCTTCCACTCGCCGCGCAGCTCGGTGTCTGCGGCTTCAAAGCTGAGCTGTGCCCCGCCCTTGATGAGCTGTGGGGCCTGCTCGATGTACTTGCCGATGAAGAAGTCGAATTGCTTCTGGCTCAGGCCCTGGGCGTGGGCATCCTTGCGAAATGCCGCCATGGTTTCGCTGTCGGCGGGGAATGCGTCCTTCCACTCGTCGGGCACCGTGACCTTGTATTCCTCGGGCGTCTTGGGTGGGGCTTCCCCGGCGCCCATGCGCTTTTCAAGTTGGGAGTGGCTCTCGCCCATCTTGCGCGCCGAGGCTTCCAGGTCCAGGGTGCCGTCTTCCTTGACCACCTTGAACTTGTCGGGCAGGGTCCATTCTTCAGCCTTGCCAGTGCCTGCACCAGCTCCAGCAGCTGCGCCGTCGCCCGCCTTGGACAGGACCGAGCCTGCAGCGGATGAGCCAGCGCCGGCTGCGGCGCCAGCACCCTCTCCACCTGTTCCAGCGCCGGCACCGGTGGCGCCTGCAGCACCTGCAGCAGCACCAGCTCCTGCGGCTCCACCGCCGCCGGCGCCGGGCTCGCCCTCCATCAGTACGCGAAAAGGCTTAAGCATCGTTTTCTCCTTCAAGGGGTTGTGCGCCGTTGGCGCGGTTGATTTGGGCCACGACGTGCTGGATAACGCCGTGCTCACCCATGCGGTGATAGGTCTTGATCACGGCGTCGATGCCGCCTTCAAGCTGTGCTGGTTTGGAAAACCGCCTGACCAGGTCCTCGAGGACAAGAACCCCGGTGGGGTGCTGCTCGAACACTTCGCGGTACATTTGCGGCGTCACCTCGGGGGGTGTCGATCCTCTGCGCATTTAGGCTCCTGCAAGAGCGCCCATGACCCGGGCACCGTCTGGGTTTTTGCTGATGATCTCGGCCTGCTGGGCGACCTGTTGCTGCTGCTGGGCCTCCGCTTCGGCCTGCTGGCGGGCATCGCGGATTTGCTTGATCTGCTCCTGGGTGCGCATGAGCTTGCCCGGCACGCCGAGGAACTGGCCGCGCACGCGGTCGGCCTCCTCCCAGTCGTAGATATCCCGGTAGTTCGGGTCCACCTCGACCTTCTGGGCCATCGAAAGCTCCAGCCGGTCCATGGCCTGCACATCCTCCAGCTTCTGGGCGCGGGCCAGTGGGCTGATGTATTTCACGTGGAACGTGCGATTTGCCAGGCTCTCAGGGGGAACACCCAGCGCTCCAGCCCGAAAGGCCAGGCCGAAGCAGCGCTCAATGAAGGGCTGCAGGTATTCGGACTGCAGGCGGCCGAACACGGGTCCCAGGAGCTGGCGGATCATGGCGCGCCGGTCTATAACCTCCGTGGCCGTGCGCGTCGGGCCCTCGGCGGGCGCCAGCTGGTCGGCCATGAACACGCGCTTGATCTGGTCCTGCAGCTCCTTCTTGATGGTGAAGGCGACATTGAAGTCGGAGCCGGATTTCAGCTCTTTCATGCTCTCCACGCTGTTGGCCATGATGATTTTGCGCGGGCCGACCTTCACCGTCTTGGGGTTGATCACCCCGTCGTCAACGGCGATCCACATGCCCGCGATGGCCAGATCGGCCGCGGCTTTCTCCATCCGCACCAGGTCGTTCAGCTCCAGCATGTCGGGCAGCGCATCGAAGGCCGGGCCCATGCCGTAGTGCGATTGGGGAATCAGCGTCCAGCGGGGCACGGCGCACGGAAACTCGTGAAAGCCCATTTCCCGGATGATCTTCTTGCCCTGCACCTCGATGTCGCAGGAGGCAAAGGGCAGGTTCTTGGACAGCTGGGCGCCTTCCGGGGCGTTCTCGCGCGGGTGGATGACCCGCAGCAGCTCGACCATTTCATGCGGCTTTTCCAGGGCCAGGGTGCGGGTTTTCTCGGTGACGTTGGCCTCGCCAAACTCTTTGACCACCTGCTGGGCGGACATCTTGTAGGGGCGATTGATGGTGTCGACCCTGCCATCCTGCCTGGTACTGGACAGATAGCACTCGGCAATGGGCCACTGCTCGAAGGCGTAGCCGCCGCCAGTGAGTTTGTTGATATCGGTGAACAGGACAAACCAGCCGGCGGCCACCATGTCCAGGCAGCACTCAAAGCCCGCGGCGTCGAAGTTGGCGGCATGGATGTTCTGCCAGATGATGTCGGCCGCCTCATCCAGCCAGCGGCGTTCCTCGGCCGTCTCGTTGCCCACGTCCACGCCGAACCAGCGGGAGTTTGCCGGGGTCATGCCGGACATCAGGGCTGCGGCCTGGGTGCGGGCCGAGTCGGTCCCGGTGGAGTCCAGGCGCGAGGCTACCTTGCTGCGAGCGTTGGCGCTGTCGACCACTTCGCCGCTGAACCCCGTCCCGCGCACGGGAAAGGTCATGTCGAAGCAGTCGCGCCAATCCTGCTCGTAGGGCGTGCGCTTGGTCTTGAGCTGCCCGAAGCGCTTGATGTAGTACTCGCCGTCCATCACTGCCCGAGCGTTGCTTTGCCGTAGCTCAGCGCGCTGCTGGCCGTGGCCTGGTTGGCTGGATCACCTGCAGCCAGGAGGCTGGAGGCCTTGCGGGCTTTGTTCTTGGCCGCGGCGGCTGCGTTGGCGTTCGCTGTGGCCTTGGCGTCTGCTGCAGCCTGTTCGACTGCGGGATCGACGGCCTTGTCTAGGGCCTGCTGTGGCTGGTCTGGCATCTTCGGCTTGGACAGCGCCTGCTTCGCGGCTAGAGCTGTGCCGGCGACCAATGCGATTGTTGAGAGTGCTGCCATTTACAGCTCCTTGATGTGCTGGGTTGACTGGGCTCCATACCCGTGCTGGGCGTAGAGCCGGCCGAGGGCGGTGTCGTTGGCGGCCAGGCTGGTGGCCATGACGACGGTGGTTGCACCTTGCGCGCGGGCCAGGTCATCCAGATCACGCATGGCACAGGACACAGGGCCCCGACCGATGCGGATAAAGAACTGCTCGATGAGCCACACCTTGGAGCTGGAGAACCAGGGCGAGCCGATGGAATAAATCAGCAGGTGGCTGTTGTTGAGGACTGCGGCCTGCAGCCCTGGGATCTCCTGGCCGTCAGCCAGGGCTTGGGCTATCGCAATAGCCGCTTCAATGTCGGTGCGGCTGTCCCAGTTCTTCCCCTTGCCGCCGGCGCGCCGCATGACGGCCGCCATGATCTCGGGCGCGCGCTCCATGAGCGCAGCCCGGTGCGGGTATTCGTGGAAGGGGACAGCGGCCACATCAGGCCCTCACAGGAGCCACGGGCGGCAGGTCGGGCACAACCCAGCCATCCTTGCACAGCACTGAGCTGGTCAGGGTCTTGGCGTCCACCTCGGTGGAGTGCATCTTGGCGTAGTCCTCGCGGGTCAGTTTGCCCTTGGGTGCTTTGCCCTTGGGTGCCGATTCCACTTCACCTGCATCGCCAGCGGTGTCTTCGGTGGTCGAGGTGTCTGCCGTGGTGGTGTCTGCAGGCGCTGCGCCTGGGGTTTGTACTGCGCGTGCTCGGGGCATGGGAGTCTCCGGTGGAGGTTGAGGGGGTGTAGGCCCGCATCTTCCAACCGCTACCCGTCTTGAATCCCGGAAAGTTAGCCCGTGCTCCTCTCCCTGTTGCGCACGCTTCCCTGCACCGTTGGCACCTTCGGCAGCACTGTCGTGCGCCAGAGCGACAGCAGCCGCTCACCGTCCGCATGCTTGGGTTCGGAGTTCCTGTTCTTGTACTGGTCCAGCGTTGATTTGGGGATTCCCGTCGCCGCGGCTATATCCGCAAGCGACAGGTTGGCTTTTCCCAGATCCACGATCACCTGCCACCAGTTGACGCGTGTTGCTGTGTCGTTCATGGGGTTTCACCTTGTAGGATGGACAAATGCGCGTGCGCGCGCGAGGGAGTCGGCGTGAGAGGTGCTGAATCGTGGCTCAGCCAATGCGGGTAAAAGTCCCACACCTCGACCTCCTGAACCTCCATCCAGACGCATAGGAGGCCAGTTCCGGGCGGTTTGTTCTTCCGCTGCGTGAAGCCTATGGAGCGCGCTGTCTGCGCCTGGGCCTTGCGTGGGGTTGTCATGGCGCCGTCCTGACTGGGGCCGGCCTGCGAATACCCGCCAGGTATGCGCCGATGCTGAACATGGGCGCATGATGTAGAAGCCATGCTGAATTGCTATTGCTTGGGCGATGGGTGTCAGTTTCATGGGTTTCCTCAGTTCTCGAATTCGGCCAGGAAGCTCTCAACGCAGCGGTAGCGGCCTTCCTCGT
>Ga0307408_100000847_pt1 | contig 24114 bp, 20 predicted proteins | sample 322Cmetagenome_FD_202116 | JGI IMG/M metagenome (GOLD analysis project Ga0307408, IMG submission 202116) | Maize rhizosphere microbial communities from greenhouse at UC Davis, California, United States - 322HYB-C-3 | ecosystem: Host-associated > Plants > Roots > Rhizosphere > Soil | place... | reverse complement strand
TCAATACCACGGCAGAGATAACCAATCTTGCCAATATGGTCATTTTCTCCGGTGGCAATATGAACTTGGGTGTGTCCGCACTCAATAATAATGGAACCATTTTTTCAATCGGCGATATGGATATTGCGGCGGTAAATTACATCCGCAATGAGCAGGCGCGCATTGAATCCCTGGGTAACATGTCGCTCAGCGCGAACTACATAAGGAATATCGGTGCAACACCGATAGAAACTATCACCACTTCGCCAAGAACAGAAGAATACTTATATTCAAGCCCTAATTCAGATTGCAATAAGCCGAATGAGTGGTCGTGGGGTTGCCGTGTATTCAGCTTTTCTGAATCAACCCATTACGATTACACCACTTCTGGTGCCGAAGCGGTCATCGCCTCAGGCGGTAATCTCTCGCTCAATGGTAACAACACCATTAGTAATCTCTACGGTGTTATTTCTACCGGGGCGAACCTCACTGTATCTGGCGGTTTGTGGGATATGGCCAGTGTGCGGGACAAAACCAGAACGCGAACAGGGACCGTTGTTTATGTGGGGTTAGGGCCATGTTCACATTGTGTCGAAAATCCCAATGAGAAAGGCTCTACCACTGTCACAACGCCAGATGCCAACAGCACCCCGATCGGTATTGTGCGTGCGGTAGGGAATATTTCCGGTTCGCTTGCAGGGAGTATTACTAATAGCTACGGCCACGCATCAGGCAACCAATCGGCCGATTACTCCACGACTGGTGGCGACGGCACCCCTGGCAATCGTGGTAGCCAAGCGAACAGCGCCAGTGGCAACGGCGGAAATGTGGTTACCCAAAACGGAACCGCAGGCAATACTAACAACCAATCCCACGCTTACGGCGGCCAGGTCAATGGCAGTAATGTGAATGCAGGCGGCGTAGGCAATAATCCGATCGGCTCTGCAAATAACCTGGACCTAGCAACAGCCAATGGCTCAGTAGGTAATGGCAACAGCTACAGCGCCAGCACCGAACAACAGGTCAGTACCAATAACTCAGGTGTATTGATCGACACCCAAACCGGTGGTACAGGCAGCACGATTGGCCAATCCAATGTTGGCCTTGCTGGTGCGAATAATCGTGATGATTCGATTGTTTCTGGCGTCATTGAAGATATCCAGGCGTTGAAAGACCAAGCGTTTGCGGCCTTGTTTGGCGGCACTGCTACCAGCACCACCATCAGCACGGATACCCCTGAAGATAATGCCAGTGACATTGATGAACAGGACTCAAACCTGGCCGCACTGGATGGCTTAACGCCCGACACTGCCGTATTTGATGAAACCAGTAAACTCCATGAACTGGACACTAGCGACAGCAATAGCACCGGCGTCAATGTTGGCAGTAATACCCGTGCAACGGGCGGTGCCAGCGGCCCAACAGCGGTTGGCTCCGTGAAAGGTTCTGCCACTGGTGTAACGGCGAACGGCAACGCGCCCGAAACCACTGTAATAGAAGTATTACCCGGTGACTTCAATCCCAAAAATGTGGGTGGTTTGTATGTGGAAAACAAAACCCCCAATAGCAATGTCCTGATCGAAACCCGCCCGGAATTCACCGAGTACAGCAACTTCCTCGGCTCGGATTACCTGTTGGATGCCATCGGCTACAACCCGGATAAAACCATCAAACGCCTGGGTGATGCCTTCTTTGAAAACCAGCTGATCCGCGATGCGCTGGTGCGCCAAACTAATACCCGCTTTGTGGGCGATGCCACTAACGACTACGACCAAATGCAAACCCTGATGAACAACGCTGTGGCCGCCAACCAGAGTTTGCAGTTGTCGGTAGGTGTTGCGCTCACCAAAGACCAAGCCGCTGCGCTCACCAGCGATATTGTCTGGCTGGTGGAAAAAACCGTGAATGGTGAAAAAGTACTGGTGCCCGAGCTATATCTCGCCAGTGTGGACAAAGCCACCCTGCTGCCGAGCGGGGCGGTCATGTCAGCCGGTGGCAAGATCGACCTCTGGTCAGGCAACGGCATCAGCACCCAAGGCACCATCGCCTCTGGTGGCCTGCTCAGCCTGGGTACGCTCGGCAACTTTAACCAGAATGGCACCATCAGCAGCAACACCGGGGTGATGCTCACTGCCGGGCAAGACTTTACCAACCGTGGCCAGGTGAATGGCCCGCTGGTCAGCGTGTTTGCTGGTGGCGATATCACCAACCTGAGTAACATCAGCGCAACCAACTTCCTCGGCCTGACCGGCGACAGCATCACCAATACCGCTAGCGGAAAACTGCAATCCAACGGCTGGTTAAACCTCACCGCGCAGAACGATATTCGCAACCAGCAGGGTCTGATTGAGGGTGTGGATGTCAACCTCGTTAGCCGCGAAGGCAGCATCATCAACCGCACCGAATTTACCACTTTCACCAGTGCGGATGGCCGCAGTACCAGCACCAGCCTGGGTGCCGCCTCTACCATCCTGTCACACAACAGTTTGCGCATGGATGCCGGTAAAGACCTGGATCTGCAAGGCAGCCAGTTCAAGGCAGCACAGGACATCACCCTCAAGGCCGGTAACGATATTTTGCTGGGCGCCATCGAACTGGCGAGCAGCCGCGATACCAGCACCCGCAAAGTCACCACCAAAACCAGCAGTGTGGAGCATCAGGTTGTCAGTATCGAAGCCGGACACCAGCTCACGCTGGATGCCGGGCGCGACCTGAATGCCGAAGGTACCCAGTTCAAGGCAGGCGTAGATGCCAACCTGAAAGCGGGCCGCGACCTGAACCTAAACGCGCTGGCCAACACCACGCACAGCGAATCTATCGCCAAACGCAAAAAAGTTATCGATACCGAAACCACCCATACCCTGGTGGACATCCAAAGCGGCGGCAATGTCAGCCTCAAAGCCGGACAAGACGCCAACCTCACCGGCACCAACGTCAACGCGGAAGGTAACGTCAACCTCGCGGCAGAGCGCGATGTGAACCTCACGGCGGTAGTGGATTCGGACTACCACTACGACTACACCAAGAAAAAGAAATCCTTTGGTCGCAGTAAAACCACAGAGAACGAAACCCTGGATCAAACCGTCACCGGCGGGGTGATCAATGCGGGTGGGAATATTTTGGTCAACAGCCATGTGGACAGCACGGGCAAACTGGTCACGGATGAAAGCGGCAACGTCAATCTTATTGGTGCCACACTGAATGCTGGTGGCAGCGCCGTGGTTGCTGCCGATGAAGACATCAACATCACCGGCATGACCTACGAGGAACTGGATTTCCACCGCAAGAAAAAATCCGGTGTGGGCGGCCTGAGCAAGAAAGACAAGGGGGCGGTTGAAGCCGATACCAAACTGCAAAATGCATTGATTGCAGCCGGTGGCGATGCCCACTTCCTCTCGGGCAACAACCTCACCCTGGCCGCGACCGATGTGATAGTGGATGGCAATGTCAATCTGGAAGCGGTAGACAAACTGCTGGTCACCGCCGGTGAAGTGGTTAATAACAGCGAGCGCTGGAGCAAAAAATCCGGTATTGGCAGCGGTGGCAATCTCTACGGCAGCAAGGAGCATAAATCCGGTGAAGGCGTGACCTCCACCCAGGAATCCACCATTACTGCCGGTGGCCAAGTCACTGGCCGCGTGGGTTCAGGTGAAATTGTTGGTTCGGACATCACCGGCGCTGGAGGCGTCAAGCTTGTCAGCGATATGGGTGATATCGATGTCACTGCCGGTCGCACCACCGTGCAAAGCTACAGCCACGACAAAGAGATGAGCGTTGGTTTGGGCGATCTGGTGGAAGGCATGACCCGCCCGGATCAACTGGTTAAAAATAAAGATGGCCGCGCGACCATCAAACTGGCCGATGCCCAATACGACAAGGTGGACACCCAAACCACCACCACGGAAATGCGCGGCAGCACCATTACCAGCAATGAAGACGTAAGCCTTATTGCAGCTGCCGGTAGCGTCAATATCCAGGGTTCCGATGTCACCGCCGATGCCGACAATAGCGGCACCGGCACGCTTGGCCTTGCCGGTGCAACCGGCGTCAGTGTCACTGAAGCGACCGAGACCTCTGAAACCCAGACCAAGGAAGTCCATGGCTCCGCCGAACTGAGCTTTGTGGTACAGCACCAGGCGGCCGAAGTCGTCAAAGCGGTGATCGCGGTCGATGAAGCCAAAGACAAACTCGAACAAGCCAAGAAAGACTATAAAGCCTACGAACGCAATGTCAGCCAGTTGGAAGAACAACTCACCCAACTGGAAAGCGACTACGCCAACAAAGTACCCGGTGTGAACTACGACGACCTGCTGGAACTGCGTGAGCTGGTGGGTGATGTCAAAGGCGACAAGGAGTGGTACCAGGCAGGCATCGCCCTTGCAGCGATCAACCTGACCAGTGCCACTACCGCGTTAGTACAACAAACAGCGGCCGCAGCACAAAGCGCCTCTACCTACGGTTTCAACGCCGGTATCCAACTGGATATCGACGCCAGCAAATCCAAGACCAATGAGAAAAGCACCACGGCAGTTGCCTCCAACCTGTCGGGTAATCAAGTGCTGATCCAAACCGGCACTGTCGGTGAGGATGGCAAGCTCAACACCCAAGGCACCGGCACCACCATCAGCGGCAGCCATATCACCGCCACCGACAGGATCAGCGTCCAAACCGGCGACCTCAACCTGCTCGCCAGCAAAAACACCAGCGAAAGCCAGAGCGAACAGGAACACGGCCACATCACCGCGCAAGTCACCGTCTATGGTGCCAGCGGTGGTGCGAGCATCACCGGCAGCTTTGACCGCAGCAAGGAAAGTGACCGCAGCACCACCTACAACAACACAACGCTGACCGCGAACAACATCGACCTGACCACCAGTGGCGATGCCAATATCCGCGGTGCGAATGTCCACGCCAATGAACACTTGGACGCAGACATCCAGGGCGACCTGAACCTGGAATCGGTGCAAAACCGCAGCAACAGCCGCAATACCAGTATGGGGATCAGTGGTGGTGTGAGCTTTGGCGGCACTGGTGCGAAAAAAGACAGCACCCAAGGTTTAAGTGATGTAGGCGGTATGAGTGGTGTTAACGGTGGCATCAACGCTGGCAACGGCATGAGCGTTACCCGCGAGACAGTCCTCACCAGCCTCACCAGTGGCGGCACTGCTGATGTGAATGTGAAGGGCAACACCCAAATCACCGGTGCCCTACTCGCCACGATCAATGAGGACGGCAGCGACCGAAACCAACTCGACTTCAGCACCGGCAGCCTGAACTTCACCGACCTGCGCAATAACCACCAGAACACCCAGACCAATGCAGGCGTCAGCGCCAACTTCGGTGTGGGTGAAGGCAAAACCGAGAATTCACGCGAGGGCCAACCCACCGCCGAAGGTGCTAATGGCAAAACCCTCTACGCCAACACCAGCAACCTCACCTACAGCAACACGCAGGAAAACAGCGCAAGCAAAACCCTGGCGACTTTGGGTCACGGCAATATCACTGTGGGCGGTACGCAGCTGGAGAAAGACGGCGAGTTGACCGATGCCGGTAAGGCCAACGGTTCACCGCTCATCGGCATGAACCGCGACACAGCCAATACCGAAAAGGAACTGTGGAACAGCGAGCAGAGCCAGACGGTGGATGCGACGCTGGATCATCGGTTGCTCACCAGTGATGGTCGTCAACAAATCAAAAACGATGCGACTGACACCAAAGAGTTTGGTCAGGATATCGGCCGTGCAGTCGGCACAGTGCGCCAAGAGGAAGCGCTGGGTGTTACTGATTTCTGGCGCACGTTGGACAACAACACCAAAGCCACCCAACTCAAAAATGAACTGACGCGCAACCCAGCATATAAAGAATTAATGGAAGGTTTGAAAAGTCAGGATGGCGATACCTTTGCTCAATCCTTTGCGGCATTAGGGCAAATGGCACAGGTCAAGTTTGGAATATCGCCGGATCAATTCAGTGAAATATTCCTCTACAGGGGCAATAACACGACCAGCACCTCATTGGGCAGCACTCTGTTCACCGACACTAAAGGTGGAACCGTGTTGGATAAAAATAATGCGCAATTCGGCAATATTTTTATCAACGCTGACGGCAGTGTTAAAACCGACATGCTCAATACATTGGGTCACGAAACAGTGGAAGCTTTTTCACTGTTAACCGGTGGTAAAAACGATGCCGCGCAGGAGGCACAGGCGAATGCCTTTGGCACACAGTTCTCTGACCGTATCAATCAAGCGGCAGGCAGTGATCTGGATAGCACTGGCGGTAGCACGTTCAATGCGAGTTTGAATAACAGTTACGCGGTAACGCAGGGAACTATCAAGGCAAATACGGTTGGCAATGCGGAGGTGGATAATCGTAAATTGAATTCCCAATTTGCGATGGGTTTACCAAACTATATTGCAGGCAAAAAAGCACAAGGCGATTTGCAAGGAGCACAGGCAGCAGAGGTGCTGTTGATTCTCGGCGCATTAGCAGAAAAGCGTGGCCCCACAGATAATCTGAATGCTGAAATTGATCAGTTAGATGCGGGTGCATTGGGTGTTTCGCCAGAATCTTTGGAGGCGGCGAAACTACTACCGGACACGGTTAAAAAGCGTATCGTAACGGCGGAACCTTCCGATTTCTGCAAAGGAACTGCTTGCACGGTTACTGCAGAAGTTGCTGACAGCATGCTTAATCCAGCAGACATGACGGATTTGGCGGTTGAATATGTCGGTGGAGCATTAATTGGTGCAGGGGTTGATGCTTATAAGGCGATTAAAGCAGGTGGTAAGGCGGCAGATGAAGTTGCTACTACTGCAAATGCAGCAGGTGATAATTTAGTTGGCGTTCGTGCAGAAGGGGATTTTGGAAAGCTTCCACCTAATCAAAAATATTATGAAATGCAAACTACTAGTGGTGTGGTTATCAAAGCAACTGAAGGAAAAACAACAACTGTTCTTGGAACTTACGCTGGCGATACTCAAAATATTATTAATGACCAATTGATTCTAGCAAAGAATGCTGACTATACCGCAGCAAACAATGGTGGATTTAATATCCTAAATGCTCCTGATGGCATGTACAAAACACCTGATCAATTTTGGGTTGAAGTAAACGAGCCATTCCTTAAAGCAGCAGTTGAGCGCGGAGATGAAATATATATGGCAACGAAGCCCATAGATGATGTATTAAACAGAAAGCTTCCTGATGATTCATTGCAAAGAAGTGGATTTGGAAAAGAGTATGATTTTTTGATCAAACATGGTTATCGTTACGATGAAAAAACTGGAAAAATGATAAAGATAAATTAATAATATTAATTTAATTTTCGATGGAAAGGCCTTTAAATGAGTGAAAACAATATAGATTTTGAATTGAAAAAAGGAATTGTAAGTATTGAAACATACAAGGCACTTCTAAATGCAGAAATATATGGAACTGCTACTCCTATGCAATGGCTTATAGCAAGACTGGCTATTATTCAAAATATGGTTAAGTCAGGTATTAATATAGAATTTGAGACCAATTATGAAAATGGAACAATTAAATCTGAAAAAGAGTATTTCGAATGGTGCGAGAAAAATTTCCCTTCGGCATATAGGATCATCAAATAATTTTTTGAGGTAATGATGAAAAAAGGACTAATAATTTTTTCAGTGTGTCCTGTCCACACGTCCAAACCAACTAGTGCGACTTGTTAATCAGCAAAATTGTTTTATAAATGAGCAGTTTTGCTGGTTGTGTGACTTAAAAAATTCCGTTTTTTGAAAAAACGTACTGCTTTTTAACGAACGGGGTTTGAAAAATTTGAATTCCCACGATTTTTGGCAATAAAAACTGTGGACAATCAAATTGCCCGTAAAAATTATCGATGTATTTCTGTCGGCGCTAATGCTCCCAGTAATAACCCGCTAACACGCCCTGCCATAAATGAATTTCTTGTGATGATTTTGTGTAGTCGTTTAAACGTTTGCACCACACTTCAGCAGGTGTTTTACCTTTCAGGTTTTGGTGTGGGCGCACATGGTTGTAATAGAAACGGAATTCCATTAAGCGAGTGTCGAGTTCAGAGGATTTAATTACGATATGTTTGATGGATTTTTTCAGGGTGCCAAAAAAACGTTCAATCCTGCCATTCATCCAAGGGCAGGCTAAACATCACAGTAGGCGGCACACAGCTTGAGAAGGATGGTGAACTGACCGATGCCGGTAAAGCCAATGGTTCACCGCTAATCGGCATGAACCGCGACACCACCAGCACCACCAAAGAACTGTGGAACAGCGAGCAGAACCAGACGGTGGATGCGACCTTGGATCATCGGTTGTTGAATTTGAATGGTGGCTGGAAAGATATTGCGCAGGATGCTGAAGATACTGCAGAAGGGGCTAAGGTAGCTGTCGATAAAATTAAAACGGAATTTGCGGTTATCACCACCAACTTGCCCGAAGACAAAAAGCAACTTGGCTCGTTGATGGAAAAACACCTGGACGAAATTATTCGTCAAGGTGGCGATACCCAAGCCTTTATGGAAATGCTGGACGATCCCGAATATCAGCAATTTGCCATGAATCTGTTGGAGATTCGTGATCAAGTAAATAAGGACGGTGTAGCCGCGTTCGATGCAGCAGCCATTGCGAACCAAGCCACCGGCTTTACCAATCTGGATGGATCATTCACCGGTATTAACTATGTGGAAGACCCGCTCGGTATCCGCATGTTGCAAAACTTGAGTGATGCAAAATCATATCTGGACAAATTGCCACCTGAACAAGCGGCAATTGCCATGATGAGTATCAGCACTATTGCGGGTGGTCCGGTAAAAACTCTGGTGCAATATGGCAAAGATGCAGCATTGGATTTTGTAGCGGGTGATGCGCAGTCCGAATTTAACAACTGGGTAGCCAATGGAATTGGTGGTGCTGCACATGGCACCAGCGGCAAAGAGTATGCGTTTTACAGCAACCCTGAAATTCTGACCAAGGTTGAGCATGAATATGATCGAATGCTCGACCATATTGGCCAATATGGTATGGACTCACTAACGCCCGAGCAGCAACAAAAATTTGCGTACATGGATGACTATCTCAGTAGTCCCTTGGCTGAAAGTATTCGCACAGAAGCACAAAGCACCGCTTCTGGTGCACAATTGGCTACGACAATACTCTTGGGTGCGGCAAGTGGCGTCGGTGGGAAGGATGGAAATGATTCTGCGGTTGGAATTAAGGATCAGAATTATACCAACCCCAATACATCTGCGAATTTGAATGATGTAGAGACAGAGACAAAGGCAGGGTCAAAGTTAACACATATTAATGGTGCTTTGGGCGAAGCTCATGGTTACAAAAGAGCAACAGAAGAATTAGGACATGTTGGAATACAATCTCCAGAAAAAGTTACTGCACCAGGTGCGGATTTTGTAACAATAGATCCTAAAGATGGAACAATTTATGTGTGGGATTCCAAGTATAGAGGACCAAATGCAACATCCTATCCTAGTTCTATACCTCCAGCTAAGTTAGCCGTTTGGACTTCGCAACTTAAAGAGACAATAAATTCTATGCCTGATGGCCCTATTAAGGATATGGCACTAGATTCTTTAAAAAATGGGAAAATTCAAGGGGAAATTTTCAAATGGCCTCAATAGATGATGTTTGTAAGTTAGTTTCGGAAACAAAAAAATGGACTCCACTAAAGAAAATTGTTGGTCAGGTGGAGGACAATAAGTTTTCAACAAAGTTCTATTATGAGATTTTTTCTAATATATATATGCAAGTCAGCCCTTTTAAAGGAGGTGACTATCAAAATACTGCTGACTCACCTTATGCGGTGGCTGCCCTGATCTGCCCTGATAAAAGTTCAGCAGAGAGGATTATTCAGTTTGATATTGAAAATGATGTTGGTTCCACATTAGATTTTAATGAGTTTTTTTTGAAAGTACCAAATAGCTATTCTGAAATTTTAAGTTTTGTAAAACAAGAAAACGCATCATTTATTAATGAATCGGCATCGTATCGAATTGCAAAGGACGGTGCATTTTTATTTAAATCAATAGAAACAGAAAAGTATAAATTTTATTTTAGAAATCCTGTGGATTCTGACTTTGAAAAACCATTTGCTTTCTTGTATAAGTTTATGGATTAGAGTTTTTCGTTGAATTGTCCTGCCCACACGTTGCCCTGTCCACACGTCCAAACCAGCCAGTGCGGCTTGTTAACCAGCAAAGTTGTTTTATAAATGAGCAACTTTGCTGGTTTTGTTACATAAAAATTCCATTTCTTTAAAAAATTTACGGTTTTTATCGAGTGAAGTCTGAAATTATTGAAATTGTCAGAATTTTTCCAATAAAAACCGTGGACAATACAATTGCCCGAAAAAAATTACAGCTAAATTTCTGTGGGTGCTAATGATCCCAGTAATAACCTGCACGCACACACTGCCATAAAGAGATTTCGTGTGGCGTTTTTTATAATCGAGAAGGCATTTGCTCCACATTTCAGTGTGATGTTTTACCTTTAAGGTTATGGTTTGGGCGCTGATGGGTATAATAAAGACGTAATTTAACAAAAAATTAATAAGGTGTTTTTATGAAATTTGCAATTTTACTGTTGAGCATAGGCGTGTTTTCTGGTTGTACTCACATTGGTATTTCAGACCACAGCCTTTTGTCAGCGGAGAAAAACAGTGGGGCCGAATCTGAATTGCATGATTTTCCGATAAATTTGAATGCCGAAATGCAATGCTATTCCTCGACTGGCGCTCCAACGATGGGTGGTGTAACAATTAATACCAAGTGTTCGAATAAAGCAAGAGTGCTTGTAATTGAAAAAGCATTTAAGGAAAACGGATTGAGAATTATCCCTGCCACAGATCCAAAGGCTCCTTCACTTGTCGTTGAGACAAAAAAGATAAATGGCTTTGTAGAGAAAACCACTGGATTTTTTAACCTGATGACATTCGGTGTATTGCCAATGTACAGCTATACCGATTACAAGATTTCGTTCAAGTCTGAAAAAGATGGTGTGGATATTTCAAAATCAGTGCGTATTTCATCAACCACGTCCTGGTTCTCTTTATTGTTATCCAATCCCGAAAATCTGAGTGAGGATGAAATAGAGCGTAGAGCAGAAGAGAATTTATTGCAGGCTGTCTTGAGCGAAGCGAAACTGAAAAATAGATAATGCCATACTGGCAGTAAAACCACTGTATTTGAGAGAGCAAGATTGTCACAAAAGCAGGCAATCGTCTTTTAAAAAAAATAGGAATTAATTTAAAAGACAGCACGGTTTTCAATATGACCTTGCAAACTGGGTTGGATTTTCTATTCATAGAACTGACCGATACTGACTTTCAATGCCTGCGCTAGCAGGGGAATTTCGTCATCGGTCACGCGCCGGACTTGCGCTTCAATTTTAGCCAGAGTACCCTGACTGAAATCCCATCTAATAAGATTACAAGGAGCGGTTAATTCTTCTTGTGATAAACCTTGGGATTCACGCAACTCTCTCACTCAGGGCCAATAATGTTCATTGTATCTTGCGATGAAATAGAAGCTTGATTTTGGCAACAAGATATAATTGGAATTATCCGTTTATACGAATGTTTTCGTGAAAAATAGTTTTTATACAAGACTACTTAATTTTCTAAAATGATGGTGAGGTTTATTTATGTTATTAACGACCACCCCAAGTGTTGAAGGAAAAACCATTACCCGCTATTGCGGAGTTGTTGCAGGCGAAGCAATTCTGGGAGCCAATTTATTTAAAGATTTGTTTGCAGGCATCCGCGACCTGGTTGGCGGCCGCTCCGCCACCTACGAACGCGAATTGCAAAAAGCACGCGAAATCGCATTGCAGGAACTACAAGATCGCGCCCGTGAGTTAGGTGCAAATGCGGTGGTAGGTATAGACCTGGATTACGAAGTAATCGGCCAGAATGGCAGTATGTTAATGGTATCGGCCAGCGGCACGGCAGTGGTGATTGGGTAATATTGCGTAAAAGTTATTGTGCTTGTTCTAAATTGGCGTAATTTTTCATCACCTCAACGCCATAAGAAAGGAGCAACAATGACTACTACACGCCGTGAATTTTTAACCGCCAGTGCTATCGCCGGAGCAGCGCTCGCATCTTCTGGTGCACTGGCCGCATCTACTACAGCGACCAAGCCTATGCCTAAATTATTACATCATGTTTTTTTCTGGCTGAAGAATCCTGAATCAAAAGAAGATCTGGCTAAATTGATTGCCGGGGTTAAATCCCTTGCGGCCATTGAAACCGTCCGCAGTATTCATGTGGGTGTTCCGGCATCAACTGAAAAGCGCGAGGTAGTGGATAACTCTTATCACGTCTCCGAACTGCTCGGGTTTGATGATGTGGCCGGACAGGATGCGTATCAGGTTCATCCTCTGCATAAAAAGTTTGTCGATGAGCACCAGCATTTGTGGAGCAAAGTGGTGGTATACGACGCTCTTGCAGTTGAATGATGAGCTAGCGAATTGCAGATAATAAAAAACCCGCTGCGGTAATCCGGAGCGGGTTTTTTATTATCTGCGACTTTACAGTTCTATATCGTAATCAATGATGACAGGCATGTGACTGGAAAACTGCTGGGTCTTGTAGATAGCGGCATATTCAACTTTAGCGCCGAGACTGTTGGATACCACTTGGAAATCGGTACGCCAGCCGTCGCCATCGTCTTTAAGGCCTTTTGGCCACCAGCTGTATTCATCGCCGTCTTTGTTGACCTTGCGGAAAGCATCGACATAACCAATTTGATTAAATAGCTGGCTCAACCATTGGCGTTCGTGGGGCAGAAATCCGGAGTTGTGTTGATTGGCTGCGCTATTGCTCACATCTTTGGGCGTGTGCGCCATTTGCCAGTTGCCGCAGAAGATATACTCGCGACGTTTACGGGTAATTTTGTCGAGATGCGCCTGAAAGTCATCAAAGAATTTGATTTTGACTTCTTGTGATTCCATTTCAGAACTGGCGCTGGGGGCAAGCAGTGAACCAATACTTAATTGTTCAAAATCCACTTGCAGGTAGCGGCCTTCCATATCGACACCCGAGGCAAAACCCAAGCCGTAAATAAGCGCTTTGGGTTGCAAACGAGTGTAAATCGCAACGCCGTTGTAGTGTTTGGTACCGGAATCGAAAAAATAGGCGTGGTAGCCCTTGAGCTCGAATTCGGGCTTCTCCAGCTCGCGCTCTAATGCGCGTAGATCCTGCAGGCAGATAAAATCTGCATCTTGATTCGCGAGCCAAGTGTATAGGCCGCGTTGCGCCGCCTGAAAAATACCATCGACGCTAAGACTGATAACTCTCATGTTAGCCCCTTGATTACGGACTGTGTATCATACCCGAGCTTTGTGTGATTGTGTTACCGCCAAGGCTGGGTTTTTTGTGGTAGACGTTACGAATTTTCACATCCTTACATTTGGATGGCTGCTGTGGCCCAAATGCGGGTCTGCTCATGGGCAAGACCTCGTTGTATTTATTTTGTCATCTCAAACTTAGTTCATAGTCGGATACTTTGCATGGAAAAATACCAATTTGACTTTATTCAGCTGGCCATCAGACACCAGGCGCTATGCTTTGGTGAATATGTGCTCAAGTCTGGCCGCACCAGCCCCTACTTTTTTAATGCGGGCAAGTTCCAGACTGGGCAGGCACTGGCCGATCTTGGTCGTTATTATGCGGCGGCTATCACCGCATCTGGCGTGGAATTCGATATAGTGTTTGGCCCTGCTTACAAGGGAATTCCCTTGGCGGCGACTACAGCGATCGCCTTGGCTGACCAGCATCAGCGCGATCTGCCCTATTGCTATAACCGTAAAGAAGCTAAGGATCACGGCGAAGGCGGGACTTTGGTAGGCGCGCCGCTGCAGGGAAAAGTTCTGATTGTGGATGATGTCATCACCGCCGGCACTGCGGTGCGCGAAGTGATGGGTATTATCAATGCGGCCGGCGCTAAACCAGCAGCGGTACTGATTGGCTTAAATCGCCAGGAAAAAGGCCAGGGGCAGATATCGGCGATCCAGGAAGTGGAACAGACGTTTGGTATTCCGGTCATTAGCATTATCAACTTGAATCACATCATTGATTATCTTGAAAGCCAAAGCGGACAAGAGGCGATGGTAAATAAAATTAAAGAATATCGCGCGACCTACGGTGTAGAGCTCGCGTGATGCAAATGAGGTAAGTGATCCAGATGCGCAGCTTGTTGTTGGTATTAATCACCTGTAGTTCGTTGTTGATAAGCGGATTAGTTGCTGCTCAAAAAGAGACGGCAAGCAAAGTGATTTATCGCTACAAAAACAAGGATGGTGTTACGGTAATGGATAGCAACATTCCGCCTCAGTATGTCAACAATGGCTATGAAATCATGTCACTCAGCGGCAAAGTGCTCAAGGTCATTGCGCCTGTTACCCAAGGTGCTGAAGGTGAGCGTTTGTATCGTGAAAAATTGCAGCGCGAGGAGCGCGAACGCGAGGATATCCAATTGCGTCGCAGCTATAGCAATGTAAGTGATATAGATGCGGCCAAAAGCCGCAACTTGGAAAGCTTGCGTGGCAACATCGGGATTTTGCAGGCGAATCTCACCTCTGCCCGCTCGCGCTTGCAAAGTTATCAATCGCAAGCGGCAGCAATTGAACGTGCAGGCCGGCAGTTACCGGAAGAGCTGCTGAAAAATATCAACAATTTGGTGCAGGAAGAAAAAGATATTCAAATACAGATTCAACAGCGCGAGGGAGAGTACAAAACAGTAGAACAAAAATTTGATGCTGATCGCAAACGGTTTGTTGAGATTACTCAATAGCGATAACACATTGGTAATCTCATTATCGAATAGCTATTTCAAACCATATTGGCTTCTAACCAACTTTCCAAAACCAAACGCGCGGCAATCGAATCAACTGGATTGTTTTTGTAGTCGCGCGAGCCGCCGCGCTCCATCACTTCACTTTTTGCTTCAAAACTGCTCAGCCGTTCATCCACCATTTCCACCTTTACCCCAAAGCGGCCGTGCAAGCGGTTGGCGAATTTGCGCGCACGCGCACTGAGTTCACTTTCGCTGTCATCCATATTGAGTGGCAAACCCACCAACACCAAATCCGGCTGCCATTCCTTCAATAATTTTTCGATTTGGTTCCAATCGGGCATGCCGTCTTTGGCTTTTAACGGCGCTTGGGAAGTGGCGGAGCGGGTAATGGTTTGGCCGGAGGCGACACCAATATTTTTGGTGCCGTAATCAAAGGCGAGCAGGGTTTTAATCATCATTATTTCAAACAGGATTAAGTCGCGCCGGGCCTAAAAAATCAGGCGTGGCCAGCGATACTGGAAATTAAATTGACATCAATACCCAGTGCTTGTGCAGCAGCTGTCCAGCGCTCTTCAAACGGGGTATTGAAAATAATGTCTTTATCGGCAGGCACTGTGAGCCAGCTATTTGCCGCGATTTCCGCTTCCAGCTGACCTTCGCCCCAACCGGCATAGCCGAGCGCAATCAAACATTGTTTCGGGCCGCGGCCTGCAGCAAGAGCAGTAATAATATCGCGCGAGGCGGTGAGACTAATATCGGGGGAAATTTCCAGCGTCGATTGCCATTTAGCTTCATTGCTGTGAAGGACAAAACCGCGTTCGGGTTGCACCGGCCCACCACTCATCACAATTTGGTCGCCTTGGTCCGATAGATCATCCAGATCCATTTGCGAAAAAATTTCTTTGAGCAGCATCGGTGTGGCGGTATTGATCACCACCCCCATTGCACCCTTGTCACTGTGCTCACAGATGTACGTCACTGTGTGGGCGAAAGATGAATCGTTTAAACCCGGCATGGCGATAAGGAAATGGTCGCGCAAACTGCCTGGGGTAAGTTCATCGTAACTAGTAGTCAATGTGCTTTTTTCGTTCATGGAATCAGTATGAGGCCTAACAAAGGTAAAACAAGCAGGGACGACAAATTTATTGGCCGCTACTTAGTTGGCCGAAGTGGTGATAGTGGAGCCTTGGCCGGTGATTTCAAAATTCCAGGTGCGGATAATTTGTAAGCGGTCCGCCTGTTTGCGTATCTCGGGCGGGAAGCTGGCAAAGGGCGATGAAAGACGCACGATTTGGCGCGCAGCGTCATCGAGAATGCGCTGCCCGGACGATTGCAGCACTTTGATTTCATAGATAGTGCCATCAGGATTGATCACTACCGACAACCGCAGGTGGCCAGTGATATGGCGACTCAATGCCTCTTTGGGATAATTGCGGTTGCCCACTTGTTCGATCTTGGTACCCCATTCATGCAGGTATTTGGCATCAAAGGATTCCTTGGTGGACACCGACGTGAGCGTGCGCACGCGTGGACGCTTGGCATACTCCTGCCGCTGTTTATCCAACTTGGCTTGCAAGCTGGCGATATCGGTGGAATCCAGCGGCTGGTCTTCCATCAAACCATCTAGTGCTTCGCGTTCCTCGCGTTCATCCGGATTCAGTTTGAGTTGGGTAGTATGGGTGCTTTTGGCGGTAGTCGAGAGTAGTTGCTGCTCTTTAATCTTTTTCGTGGAGGCCGCTTGTTGCTGCGGCAACGGGTTTACGTCACGCACCTGGGTATCGGCAAACTCCGCCTGACGCTCGGTGGTGAGCTGCTTGGCTTCATCAAGGGTGCCACTCGCCTCCTGGTTGTGTTGGGCAAGGAAGTCGGCGTTCTCCGGTGCTTTCCGCGACTTATGGGTCGCCAGAGTAATTTCGATGGTCTGCGAGGTATTGCTGTGATCGGGCAACTTAAAGGTAAACCCCAGAATCAAAAAGGCGTGCAGGGCGATGGCCAAAAAAAAGGTAAAACTCAAGCGATCACCGGTATCCACCGGCGGCACGGCGAGGCTTTCTTCTTCCAAGGCAACGGCCTGATTCATTCGATCTACTCTGATACTGGGAACAGCAGTGTCTTAGCTAATTAACGCGCCGCTAATTTACGCTCTATGGCATCAATTAGCCGTGACCCAATTCCGGTGTTGTAGGCCCTGTCGATTTCGCGCGCGCAGGTGGGGCTGGTAACGTTGATCTCAGTCAGGTAGTTGCCGATGACATCAAGACCCACAAATAACAGCCCCTTGGCTTTCAGCGTGGGTGCCACTTGCTCAACAATCCAGTAATCCTGATCGGTGAGCGGTTGCGCAACTCCCGTCCCGCCCGCTGCCAGATTCCCGCGCGTTTCACCTTTGGCGGGAATACGTGCGAGGCAATAGGGAACCGGCTCGCCATCCACCACCAAAATGCGCTTGTCGCCCTCAGTGATTTCCGGGATATAGCGCTGCGCCATAATCGTCTGGGTGCCGAATTCGGTTAAGGTTTCCAATATCACCCCGACATTGGGGTCGTCCTGGCGGCAGCGGAAAATACGGCTACCTCCCATGCCGTCGAGCGGCTTGAAAATCACATCGCCATGGCTGCGATGGAATTCACGCAGGCGCAGCATATCGCGGCTGACCAACACTGGCGGGCAGCACTGCGGAAATTGGGTCGCAAAGATTTTTTCATTGCAGTCGCGCAGGCTGCGCGGATCATTGACCACCAACGCACCCTGATTCTGGGCGGCTTCAAGTATATAGGTGCTGTAAATGTATTCATTATCAAAGGGCGGGTCCTTGCGCATGATGATCACATCCAGATCACCCAGCTTTTTATCCTCATGCAAACCCAGCTCAAACCAGCTATCACCGTTGTCAGCAACAAACAGGTTGCGCGTATTGGCGCGAGCTTCACCCTGTAACAGGTATAAATCCTTTTGCTCCATATAATGCAAATCCCAGCCGCGCTCCTGCGCCGCCAGCAAGAGCGCCAGCGTTGTATCTTTGTAGAATTTGATATCCGCGATAGGGTCCATTACCACGCCGAGAGAGATAGCCATAAATTTTACTCTTATAAATAATACAAATTATGTATTATCAGGATGTATAAATATTTTGCCGGGGCACACAGGGCGGGCTAAAGTTAAGTCCTGAAGGCAATTAAAGCAAGATTATTACAGACAGATTAAAGCGATCTAAAAAAACAAAAAACTGTATGGATTGCTCATATATTCAACTAGTTATGGCGCAACCTTAAAAACTGTGTTAAAAGTTCAGTTTTCATTGGTGGCGTTATTTTGACGCCCGTTTTAATGGATGGGTGTTATATAACCTATTAGTTCAACCAAGTTTTATCAACCAACGTGTATATCTGGCAGCGGCAGCAACTACTGCGGCAATAACAAAAGGCAAGGTCAGAGTATGGAAGTAACTTACGAAAGCCTCAAAGTGATGGTTATCGACGACAGCAAGACCATCCGGCGCACGGCTGAAACACTGCTTAAAAAAGCGGGCTGCATGGTGATTACCGCCACCGACGGCTTTGACGCCCTGGCGAAAATTGCCGATACCCGCCCCGATATTATTTTTGTGGACATTATGATGCCGCGTCTCGATGGCTATCAAACCTGTGCCCTGATCAAAAATAACAGTGAATTCAAAACCACCCCGGTCATTATGCTATCCAGTAAAGATGGCCTGTTCGACAAAGCCAAAGGGCGTATTGTCGGCTCCGACCAATATCTCACCAAACCTTTTAGCAAAAGCGAGTTACTCGGCGCTATCGAAGCGCACGTCAAGCATCTCAAAGCATCATGATAAATAGAGCCCTTGATTGACAGAGTACCGGGGTTACGCCTATTTGGTTTTTTGACTGTTACTCGCGCCTCCACTGCGCAACCTGCATCAGCACAGTAATAGTCTGGATCAACTTCCAAAGGACTGTCTAACATTCGCCGCATTGCCTGCGGAACAATTATTCGTTTTTTTGGAGCATTTATGGCCAGAGTATTGATTATTGACGACTCACCCACCGAGACCTACAAACTCACCAGCATGTTGGAAAAGAACGGCCATGTGGTCATGACTGCCGACAACGGTGAAGCCGGTATAGTGATGGCGCAAAAAGAATTGCCCGATGTCGTCCTGATGGATGTGGTTATGCCCGGCCTCAACGGCTTCCAGGCGACCCGTCAATTATCAAAAACCCCTGAAACTGCCCATATCCCCGTTATTATTGTGACTACTAAAGATCAGCAAACCGACCGGGTCTGGGGTATGCGCCAAGGTGCCAAAGCCTATTTATCCAAACCTATTACCCAGGAAGTATTGATGGCGGCTATGGCCGAGGTACTGCGCTAGTCGAAGGATAAGCTCATCAACTGCAAGGATGAACAAGAGACAATAACAACAAGTCCCAACATCGACCATTCAGTAATATAGGCCTATGAGCCGAACCTTGGTGTTGGTACACGACAGTTACGGATAGATTTATGTCAGAACCACAGGCCGCCTTCCAGGCCCTGCTCACATTGGCCCAGCGCAGCCGCGCAGCGGCACGCGGTCTGCCTGCCCAGGCGGACATACGCCCCCATTGGAGCGGCATTGGCTTTGCGCTTATGGGCAGTTATTTTGTGGTGCCGATTGGCGAAATTTCGGAAATGCTGGAAGTCCCCAACCACACTCACTTACCCGGCGTACAACCTTGGGTAAAAGGTGTGGCCAACGTACGTGGCCGGCTGCTGCCGCTGTTTGACCTGGCAATGTTTTTTGGCGACCGCCTCACTGGCACGCGCAAACACCGACGTGTATTAATTCTGGAAACCGAAACACTCTATTCCGGCCTGATTGTCGATCAGGTTTTCGGTATGCAGCACTTTCCCATGGATGAATACAGCGAGCAGGCCGGAACCGTAGCAAGTTCTATTTTGCCGTTTGTGACCGGCAGTTATCCGCAGGGCGGTGAGCGTTGGTCGCTATTCCGCCCGGCACTGCTGGCAGAAGACCCGCGCTTTACCAACGCGGCAAAAACCTAAATTGTAGATTCGAAAACAGTTCAGCCCAAACGTTAGATTGAGAGTCAAATTGAAGCTTGCTGCCTTGTGCAAAAAGCGCAGTGGATAGAAAAAATAAAACCGAACGCTGGTTAGGAGTGCTTAGATGAAAACTGATTCAAAGATTGCCACCTTCAAGGCGAAACCGACGACTGTTATCGCCTCGGTCTTGCTGGTGGCTTCATTTGCTGCCGCGATGGTGCTGTTGTTCCTGATCAACCAGGGCAAGAGCAACGACCAGCGCTATCTGCAACAGGCCGCTGACTTGCGTGCGCAAGCCTATCGCTTGACCTCCCTCTCGCGCGATGCTACTTCGGGCGATGAAAAAGCCTTCGGTGAACTGACCGGCGTGGTGGAGAGCATGGGTAGCACCTGGGATATGTTGCGCGCCAGCGATGAACGTACCCGGGCATCGCTCAGCGCGGAATTCGACAGCTTCGGTGCCATCTGGAACCGGGTAAAAACCAACGCCCAGGCGATTGCGACCAACAAAGACCTGATCGTCTCGCTCAACAACGTCGGTAATACCCTGAACGATAACCTGCCTACCCTGCAGACTGAACACAACAATATTGTGGATATCCTGCTCGAATCCGGCGCTCCTGCCGACCAGGCGATCCAGGCCCAGCTGCTCTCCTGGCGTGCCGAGCGTATCGGTCGTAACGTGGATAAGATGCTGCGCGGTGATACCGACTCGGGCGATGCCGCTGACCAGTTTAACCGCGACGCCAACTTCTATGCGCGCGTACTGACCGCCATGAAAGACGGCGACCCTGCATTGCGTATTACCCGTGTATCTGACCCGCAAGCGCGCGCCAGTCTCGACCAAATCACCACCCTGTTTGATGGCGTGAATAAATCCATTCAGGAGATGGTTGAAGGTGCCACCAACCTCACCCGCGCCCGTCAAGCATCTGATGCCTTGCTGAACGATACCCCGCAACTGCTGCAAGGTCTGGCTGCTATCTCCGATAAAATCGCAGTGCAAGCTGATAACCGTCCGTTTATTAATAACATGACGGTAATCATCCTGGCGGCTATCACTCTCGGCTCCTTGTTCTTCCTGGGCTTTAACCAGTATATGGGCGCACGTAAGCGCGCTGACGAAACTGCCGATACCAACGAACGTAACCAGACTGCGATTTTGCGTCTACTCGACGAACTGGCCGACCTCGCGGACGGTGACTTGACCACTACCGCAACCGTAACCGAGGACTTCACCGGTGCGATCGCTGACTCTATTAACTTCACCATCGACCAGCTGCGTATCCTGGTAGCGCGAATCAACGAGACGGCGGTAAACGTATCCGCCGCTGCGCAAGAAACCCAGCAAACTGCATTGCATCTCGCTGAAGCTTCTGAACACCAGGCGCAAGAAATTGCCGGTGCATCCGCCGCGGTAAACGAAATGGCGGTCACCATTGACCAGGTATCTGCAAACGCCGCCGAATCGGCAGCGGTAGCGGAGCGCGCGGTATCGATCGCGGGCAACGGCGCCAAAGTGGTACAAAACACTATCCACGGGATGGATACCATCCGTGAGCAGATCCAGGACACCTCCAAACGTATTAAACGCCTCGGTGAATCGTCACAAGAGATCGGTGATATCGTAAGTTTGATTAACGACATTGCGGACCAAACCAACATCCTCGCACTTAACGCGGCAATCCAGGCATCGATGGCCGGTGACGCAGGCCGCGGGTTCGCGGTGGTAGCGGACGAAGTTCAACGCCTTGCGGAACGCTCCGCAGCAGCAACCAAGCAGATCGAAGCGCTGGTAAAAACCATTCAGAACGATACCAACGAAGCGGTAATTTCGATGGAACAAACCACCTCTGAAGTGGTGCGCGGTGCGCGCCTCGCACAGGATGCGGGTGTGGCACTGGAAGAAATTGAAAACGTATCGTCAAGCCTGGCGGAATTGATCCAGAACATTTCGAACGCCGCGCGCCAACAGGCATCGTCTGCGGGTCACATCTCCAACACGATGAACGTTATTCAAGAGATTACCACCCAAACTTCGGCCGGTACCTCTGCTACTGCGCAGTCGATTGGTAACCTCGCCGAAATGGCACTCGACCTGCGTGAATCCGTAGCCGGTTTCAAACTGCCGGAAGAAGATATGTCGGAAGGCCGCGCCAATGCCGCGCGTAAAGCCATGGCCACTACCCCGGCGATGGACTTTGATAGCAATGCCGAAGTTATCGATCTGGACGACGAACTGTTGCCCGACGACGATATCTTCGCCCATACCTCAAAAGCTTGATAAACAAGCGCTGCCAGCCCGGCTGGCAGCGCAGCCAGAACTTACAAATAGTAATTTACCGATAGTACTTAAATAGATAGTACCCAAACAGATAGTACCTATGGCCTGGTCGCTGCGCACATTACCTACACTCACCGAAGACCAGTTTCTCCAATGGGGCAAGCTGCTGGAAGAGCGCACCGGTATCCAGTTGGTTTTTCAACAAAAGGCCTGGCTGGAATCGCAAATGACCTCGCGCATGCGCGACCATGGCGATGAGGATTACGACGCGTATTTCGAGTTTATTTCCAAGGAAACCATTGAAGCGAAACTGGAATGGTCGCGTTTAATCGATCGTATCGCAGTGAAGGAGACCAGTTTTTTCCGCCACCGCGAATCCATCGAATATGTGCGCAATTACCTCCAGCAAAAAATTAACAACCAGGCGCTGAATGACAGCTTTGATATCTGGAGCCTGGGCTGTGCCACCGGTGAAGAGGCCTACTCGCTGGCGATGGTGGTGAATGACTGTTTTGAGTTGGCGGCGATTAGCCCTTACTACGGTATTACCGCCATGGATATCAGCTCGTCGGCACTGGCGGCCGGTCGTAAGGGCCGATATAGCAAACGCCGGGTCGAGCAGGTAAAACCGGACGAAGCCAAACGCTACCTGCAAGTCTGTACCGATGGCAGTTATGAAGTGGTGAATAAACTGCGCGACCGCGTGTGTTTTACCCATACCAATATCATCCACGCGCGCCAGTTGCCGGTGGTGCAGGTGGATGTGATTTTCTGCCAAAACCTGTTGGTGTATTTCCGTCGCTGGCTGCGCCGCGATGTATTGAACGCCCTGGTCGAGCGCCTGAAACCGGGCGGCTTGTTAGTTGTCGGCCTGGGCGAAGTGGTGGACTGGGAACACCCCGAAATGCAGCGCACGGGCGACGATCACGTGCAGGCCTACGTTCGTGAAGAACGATAAAAAATTCGCACCGCGCGAGAATAACGAGAGGAAAGTTCTGCATGGCAGATAATCGCAATTTTGCCGCGTTGGATTGGTTGATCCATGAGATCAGTGAGACGCTGAAAGAAGCGCGCCAAGCCCTCGAAAGCTATGTTGAAAATCCCAAGGATGCCGCGCGCATCCGTTTCTGCCTGACCCATATCCATCAGGTGCACGGCAGCCTGCAGATGGTGGAGTTTTATGGCGCCGCCATGCTCGCCAGCGAAATGGAACAACTGACCCAGGCGATGATCGCCAATAACGTCGCCAACAGCAGCGAAGCGCAAGAAGTCCTGATGCGCGCCATCCTGCAATTCCCGCTCTATCTCGACCAGGTCAAAGCCACCCGCAAAGACAATCCGCTAGTGGTCTTGCCGCTGCTCAACGACCTGCGCGCCGTGCGCGGCGAGAGCCTGCTCACCGATACCAAACTCTTTGTACCCAACCTGACGCCGGCCAAAAAAGTATCCGGCGCACGCCTGCCCGTCACTAACGATAATGTGCAATTCCAGGCGATGGTGCTCAAGCTGCGCCAGATGTACCAGTACGCCGCCTCGGGTTTTATCCGCGGCGTCAACCCGGACGAAAATCTCGCCTACCTGCAAAAAGCCTTTTCGCGCCTGCAAAAGCTGACCCACGGTACCGCGCGTTTTGCGCTCTGGGATATCTCCCTGGCGCTGGTTGAAGCGATTGAGATCGATGCGATTGAAATCAGCGTCGCAGTCAAAAACCTGCTGCGCCAGCTGGATAAAGAAATCAAGGTGCTCGCCGTTCACGGCACCAAGGCACTCAATAGTTTCACCAACGACGAGCTGATCAAAAACCTGCTCTACTATGTTGCGCGCGCGGGCAAACACGCCCCCGGCTTCCCGCCCAACTCGCAGCTGCAGCGCGTCTATGAAAACTACCATTTGGAAGAAGCACTGCTGGAAGGCAAAGAGAGCGGTGAAGAATCTCAAAATATGCTCTCGGTGCCTGATGCCGAAGCCATGCGCTCGGTGGTA
>Ga0307408_100000845_pt1 | contig 24146 bp, 45 predicted proteins | sample 322Cmetagenome_FD_202116 | JGI IMG/M metagenome (GOLD analysis project Ga0307408, IMG submission 202116) | Maize rhizosphere microbial communities from greenhouse at UC Davis, California, United States - 322HYB-C-3 | ecosystem: Host-associated > Plants > Roots > Rhizosphere > Soil | place... | reverse complement strand
TCGCACCAGGCTTAGCACCCGCACCCAACTTGTTCCCGGCGTCAATGAACTGGTTATACACCTCGGACGGCGCATCACCCGGACGGATCTCGTTGATGTACTCGCCCGCGTTCTTATACTGCAACTCCTCACCCTCCGGCGTGAAGACGCTCACCCCGTACATGTTCACCAACTCCGAGCCCGCACGGTTATCCACCTTCACACTCAGGTAATTCACCGCCGGGCCCTTGACGAGTGCCCGCAACTTCTCCACCTCCGCATCCGCGGCACCCGGTAGCGTCATCTCACCCTTCGCCCCCGTCGCGTTCTCCCACACATACGTCCCATGACCGAGGACCACCGGCGTTGGGGTAGGTTCGGCCGTTGTCGTGACAGGTGCTGGCTCCGGTGCTGGTGTGCTGGTTGCTGCAGGTGCCGCGCACGACGTCGCCAGGACGGCTACAGCTGCAAAGATGATGATGCGTTTCATTTGGTCCCCCTATGGTTGTGAACTGCGTTGTGATTGTAGATGGTGATGCTCAAGTGCCGCCTTCTCGGTGGCCCATTTACTCGTCGTTTGGTCGTCTTTTAATCCGTGGTGGTGCGTGGAGGTGCGTTAACTGTGATGGGCAAAAGGTGGGTTAGTTGAGTCAAAAACCGCTAGATCACGCGGCTCTGACGTGGACGTTCGGGCATGATAGTGGGGTTCCGTTAAGTGTCAAGACTTGACAAGAATCGAGAACAATGGGTTCCGGGTTCAAGTCCCGGGGGGTGCACCACATGAAAACCGCTCCAATACTGGCGAAAGTCGGGTATTGGAGCGGTTTTTTTGTTGCCCCAAAACTGCGCTACTCGTCGTTTAGTCGTCGTTTGAACGGTGATCTATCGTGAGGAATCATCGACCAGCGTGACGCGCTGGTTCCACTGCTCCAAAATCAGAGACGAGTCAGGAGCGTGCCTGTTCCGCTCGATGTAGTGCTTCTTCGTGACCGCGTCCGAACCATGCCCGAGCTGCTGGGACGCGATCAGGGATCCGCTCTCACGCTCGATGAGGGTAGCTACAGCCTTACGGAACGAAGACGGCTTCACGGGCGCCCAGGTTTCGCCCCGAGCCTCGCGCCACAGGCGCCGGAAGTTCGCCGGCTCAATAGGATCACCGTTGCGGTTCGGGAAGATCAGATCCCCCGAAGTGGTCGCCTTCCGCCGTCGCAGCACCTCGAAGCCAAAGAGGGGAAGCTTCAGGACACGCTTGCCTGACTCCGACTTCGGGAACGCCTGCCGGTGCAGACCATTCACCGAGTCGCGCTTTACCGTCCCCGTCACCGCAATAGTTCCCTTATGCCAATCCACATCCGAGAACTGCAACGCCAAAAGCTCCCCCGGACGCAAACCCGTAGCAAGGAACATATCCATCGCATCCAGCGTCGAAGCACGGCCCGGCTTATCGCCCGCCCATTCAGCAATGTGCCGGCGCAACTCCTGGACCTCTTCAACAGTCAGCGCCGAGACATGTTTCTTCTCCCCAGCCTGCATCATCACTTCGCGCACCGGGTTGGTGTCGATGATGTCGTAACGCACCGCGAGGCCCAACATCAGGGACAACACCACGCGGGACTGTGACGCCATCGCCGGGGCCGACTGCTGGAGTGTCCGCAGGAACGCCTCGCAGCGGCCCGTCGTCGCCTCCCAGAGCCTCCACGCGCCCATCCCAGGGATGATGTACCGCTCGACCTTCTGCCGGTACGAGTCCTGCGTCGCCTGCGACTGGGTAAGCGTCGGCAGCCACCGCTCCGAAAGCTCCTTGATCGTCGAATCGCGGGTCAACTCAAGCCCACCCAAATGAGTGCGCGCCTTCAACTTCTCCTTCAACGCCGCATCGGCCGCAGCCTTGGACGTCCCCTGCGCAGAAACCCGGCGCGTCACCCCGTCGAAGTCCCGAAACCTGGTCAGCGCCGTGACCTTACCCTTCGGCCCCGAAAACGTCACCTGCCCACTCGTCCCAATCGGTAACGGCGCTCTACCGCGGGGCATTGATGGACTCCATCTTGTAGCGTCCGCTTATTAGAGAGATTGCAGCTAAGGTCGCGTCCTGCATCTGCTGTCCGCTGTACCAGCGCTCAAGCTCGACATCGACATCCTTCATCGCTTGCTCCGCTGGTGACGACTGCTCAATCATGGCCACTCCCCCACTCGTCGTTTAATTGGACAATTGCAATGCTACAAGCATACCTTGCGTAAACACAATCTCCGCGATTAGGGGTGCCGCTTGCCGCCATTGTCGATGCGTTCAGCAAGCTCCTCAAGCAGCTGGTGCGTGGTCATCTCCTCCACCCCGATCTTGACCTCATGCAAATCGGCCTCTTCGTCTGTAATCAACTCCGATTCAGCGAGAGCCTGGAGAACGTTCTGATGGAAGGCGCGGGCGAACTGCACGACGAACTTAGGGTCAGCATTGAGGCCCTTCTTCCACCGCGTCATTGCGGATTCATCAAAGCCGGCGCGGGTAGCAACCTCTCGGGCCGTCATTCCATTCGTGACTCGGGTGACATAGGCGTACCAGCGCGTGATCTGCTGCAGTTCTTGGGTGTTAGGCATGCCGTAACTTTACTTGCGCCAGCGCAAGAGGGTCAACGCAAGAATGAGTCAAGTCACACGCAAGTTCCCCCCAGCTACCGCAAGGTAGCCATAGTTTTCTAAGGCCCCGACACGCCCGGCTGCGTTGCAGCAACTGAGTACACTACTTGCCCCAAAACCCCCTAGAACTCGCGGAATTTCGGAGCCGCAAGCGCGCTTGTTAATTAACACCGCAAGTTGGAGTTGCACTTGCCCAAGTAGTCCCATAGAGTACTGGCAAGAGCAAGTTGTGGTTGCGAAATCGCAACTTGTGTGATTGCAAGCTAGGGGGCATTTTTCAATTGGCTAAGCCAAAACTCACCATCAACCTTCAGACGCTCGAACGTCTCCGCGACGGCCAGCCATGGGGCACCTTCGCAAAGCAAATCGGCATCGACGCAAGCACCCTCTCTAGGGTCCGCAACGGCAAGTCTCAGCCTGGCGGCGAATTCATCGCCGGCATCGTCACCAACTTCCCCGTCCGCATGGAAGACATCGTCCAGGTAGTAGACGACGAGGTGGCAGCATGAGCCTCTGCGTAGCGCAGGACTGCGCAAACGAGGGCTTCGCGTCGGAGCCGGTACTCGGAGCAGCCTTCTGCTTCAGCCACTGGGACGCAGCCAAATCGGCGTTCACCAAGGACTACTTCAGCCGCAAGAACAAGAACCCTTACGGCGAACACAAGCGCGACCTGAAGATCTACGTCTTGATGTCCGACATGTACATCAAGATCGGGAGCTCGCGTGATCCACTGTCCCGCGTCAGGCTCATCCGCAGCGGATCCGACACGTCAGAGAAGCCCGGCGATGTGGACTTTGAAAACCTGGAGTGCATCGGATGGTTCCTTGGTAGCCGCCGCCTTGAGAAGCATCTACACCGGCAGTTCGCCTCCTACCAAGCGGCCGGGGAATGGTTCAACAGGACAGCGGAACTGGAACTCGAAATCCGGAAACTCATCTACATCGGACGGCGGGCCGCAGCATGAGCCAGCCGACCACAGAAGAACCCCGCTGGCTCACCCCAGACGACCTCTCGAACCTCCTGCAAGTCTCACCCGGCACAGTTGCCAACTGGAGGAGCCAAGGCAAGGGCCCCGCGTTCAAACGCATAGGCGGCGTTGTCCGTTACAACCCACAGGTCGTTGACGCCTGGATTGAAGCTCAGCCTTCCAAGTAACACCGGCCGCGCACAGCGCCGGCACCCGCCCACTCGGGCACTAAACCCCACCCCGTATCACCCCTACTGATCCACGATCGGAGGTTTCCCGTGAATAACTGCGCCCTTTTTCAGGAGGCTGTTGACCGGAGAGACTACGCGGCGCTGCAAGCATCTGTGGCCGGCATGAGCAAGAAAGATGCTGTGGCTCACCTCCACAGTCTCTTCCCGCACAAGGCATCTGCCTGGTTCACCCGCAATTTCGTTTACCTGATGTCATTGGACCCCACAAACCTTGGAGAAATCTTGGGGCACTCGGACCCCACAGCGAATAAGGCTGTCCGGAACGTTATGAGGGCCGCCGCGTGATGAACGAGCACCCGACGATCCGGGGCACTTCGGGCGTGTCTGAGTCTTTCCCGTTCCGCAAGTACGTCTACAACGGCACGGAGCCGTATACCCCACCTGCTCCCCGCCCGGATGCGCCTAAGTGTGCGGCGGAGGGTTGCGTGAGTGTCGTGTACGCACGGGGCCTCTGCAGCCGTCATTATCGCCAACTTCGGGCGCATGGGGTTGTTGACGCCCCGGACAAACGCAGGAAGGAGAACCGCGATGCAACCGATGGTGTTTGAGGAGGACCGGGCGGATTGGTTCGCGGATGCCAGGTTGGCGATCCTGCGGCTGTCCATCACGGAGCCCGAGTTCACTGCCGACGATCTCCGCAAGGTGCTCAGGCCGGCGGGTCATCAGAATTGGCCGGGCATCGCGTTCGGGCAGGCAAAACGGGCCGGGCTTATCGAGCCGGTCAACACGACAACGTCCAAATCGAAGTCACGTAATCACGGGTCGCTGAAAGTCTGGCGCCGCAAGAAGGAATCATGATCGCTCTAATCTTGGCCGGCGCTGTTCTGGCGGGCGTGTTTATCCGCTGGGCTGTGAAGTATGACCGGTGGGAGGCCGACCTTGCCAAGCTCGACGACGAGGAGCTCGCCGCGGCTCTCCGGGAGTATCCGGACCTGTTCGAGAGGCGGCGGCGATGAACATCTACTACTGCCCGGCGATGACGCACCCGGGCAGCTTTTACGTTGACCCGGAACCGCCGTCTTACTGCGACGCCGAGGTCGAAGAAGAAGGGCAATACTGCCCAGCGCACGAAGAACAAGACGATTACAACCCTTGGGGGGACGAATGAACACGAAGCAGAACAAGTGGCGGCCGGATACGGTCCGGGCGGCGTGGCTCCGTGAGGAAGCGGATGCCATGCTCGCGGCGATCCTGACCTTGTCCGCGGGCTCGCTGGTTGAGCCTGACGAGTACAAGGGCGTGGCGGCGTGAATGGCATCCCGGACGATGTGTTGGCGGAACTCAAATGGCTCTCGGAGCAATCTTCCCAGGTTCGCGGGTCCACCCCATTGGATGATCCCAAGAGGCGAGCGGGAGATGACTTCTGCAAGCTCGTCATGAAGACGATTGAAAACTACGGCGCTACGTTCACAAGCATCAGCCGGGCACTAGGGCTGTCCGACGCCAATGTTCGCCTCAAGGTTGGTCGCCACGGTTACATCCCGAACCCTCCATCACAGAAGACGTACCGAGGGATCAAGACAACAAAACCACTCAAGACGCACTGCAAGCGAGGTCATGCGATGGAAGGCGCTAATCTGCACATCCGCCCGGAGGATGGGAGCCGCGTCTGCGTAGCTTGCAGGCGTCTACGTGATCGTCAGCGATATGCGGAGGGCAAGCGATGAACGGCCTGGCTGTGGTGTTGCGGTTGGCTGAGGGGCTGGAGGTAGCGCCCGGTTACGAGAAAACTCTCCACGAACTCGTGCAGGGCTTGACGAACATGCTGAACGCGTTCGAGAAGGACGAGGACGATTGACCGCCTCAGCAGCCCTGACCGCCGTCCACAGCGAGGAGACGTTCGGCCTCCCACCCGAGGTCCCGCACCTGATCGCGAAGCTCCGGCTCGTCCCACCAGAGGTCCTCGCCACCATCACTGGAAAGGCAACACCATGAACGACATCGACACTTACCGCGTTCCGGTAGGCAGGGGCGTGCTGTGGCAGGCCGAGGAATACGCTCAGGGCGTCCGGTTCTGCCGCCGAGCACGCACCAAGGAGCGAGCTGCACAGAAGCTCATACGCGACATTCAGCACCTTGAGCGCACCGGCAGGGACAGCCCTTACCAGCGGTGGAGGGCATTCCGCTCAGACAAGCTGCCCCTGCTTGAAAAGGTCTCCCGCCGCATCGCCGCGCTGCTGGTGGTGGAGGCGTGAACGCACGAGCCGAACTGACCACGTTGGTCCTTGGCAAGACCGCGCCACGCGCCGCCGACGCGATCATCGCCGCCGGTTACCGGAAGCCCCGCACCATCACCACCGTTGAGGAACTTGACGCGCTGCCGGTCGATTCAGTCGTAGGCGACTGGACAGCACGGGTCTACCAAAAGGATGCCGAAGAGGAAGCACCCGAGTTCCCGTGGTGGATGATGCCCGGCGACCAGCGGCGGTATCCCGCGAAGCGCATAACCCTCCCCGCGACGGTCCTGCATGAACCGGAGGCGGAGTGATGTTCCAGATCTTCGATGCCAGGCGGAAGCCGATCCCGTTACCCGAGACCCCGGCCCGGCTGTCCGTGTCTGAGGCGATCATCATCAGCCGATCCGGCCACACCCAAGAGACGTGGGACCGCCTCACCCCACAAGAACGCGCAGACATCCGCTGGAACATCGGACTAGGAGGCGCGGCGTGATCCCCTACATCGTCGGAGCCGCCGTGCTCATCGTCTGCATCTGCCTGCAATGGAGGAAACCATGACCGACGTGACAGACCGGCTCGACGCCATCCAGAAACGGGCCGACAAAGCCACACCTGGACACTGGGAAGCTTCAACGGGTATGGCGGACGCGGCCATCGTGTTCATGCCTGACGGTTACAGCTTCAAGATCAACGGGCACCCCGACGCCCGTTTCATTGCAGCTGCCCGTGAGGATGTCCCGTTCCTGTTGGACCTGGCCCGGAAACAACAAGCCGCGCTCGACCGGGCGCACGCTTTGGCGGACGAGATGGATCAGGTTCACGGCGCGATCCGCGGGCACGTCACCACCTACCAACTCCGACAAGCACTGGGCGGCGATGATGCCTAAGACTCTGCCTGGTTGCGGCGCCGACTTCTGGACCCGCCGCACCAACACCTACGCGGACTGCTCGTGCCCGCCAAGCCGGTACTCACCCACCCAGCCGCGACCCACAAACCCCGACTGCCCAACCCACGGAAACAAGGACACCCAATAATGTGCAGCTTGCAGGAACACACGGCCCGTTCAGCCCGCGAACACGAAGCCCAAACCCAGGAACCCATCTACACCGCACTCGCCAACGAGTACGGGATCCAGTGGGAACCGATAACAGCTGATCTCTGAATCTAAACCCGAAACGACTGAGGCTCTAGGGCCTCTTTTTTATTGCCCAAATCTTAGGGGGAACTATGGCTTTCGAGCCAGGAATTTACGACGGCATCAAGAACGCCGCCTATCATGCGGATCCGGCTCTCGGGTCCACGTCGCTCAAGACGCTCGCCACCAAAACGCCCGCGCACTACCAGCACAACCTGACGCACCCGAAGTTCTCGGACGCGTTCACCTTGGGCACCGCAGTCCACAGTTTGGTGCTTGAGGGTGACGCTTCGAGCGTGACGGTTGTCGCCCATGACAACTGGCTCACCAAGGATGCTAAGGCAGCCAAGGTTAAGGCACTCGCTGCGGGTAGGCAGCCGCTGCTTGAAAAGGAGTGGCAGCAGGTCATGGATATGCGCAACGCCGTCATGAACCACCCAGAAGCACGCGCCCTGTTCACGGGTCATAAGGCTGAGCAGTCGGTGTTCTGGACGGAACTCGACGGACTCGCGCTTAAGTGCCGGCCGGATGCGTGGAGGCCCGGCCTGCTCGTGGACCTCAAGACGACGGTCAACGCGGACCCTAACGAGTTCGGGAAGACGGCGCACAACTTCGGATACCACCAGTCAGCGGCGCACTACATCGACGGCGTGCAGATGGTCACCGGGGAGCGCCTGCCCTTCCGGTTCGTGCTGGTCGAAAAGACCGCACCCTACCTCGTGTCAGTGGTCGAACTCGACTGGGAAGCCATCGACTACGGCCGGCAGCTCAACGACCGCGCCAAACGCATCTACCGCGAATGCTCGGAGTCCGGCAACTGGCCAGGCTACCCGGCAACTGAACCCATCAGCCTACCCAACTACGCCGTCTATGAGATGGACGAACTACTCGGCAACACCGATCTGGAGTTGAACATATGAAAATCACAGCAGAACCCCGATCAGACCAATGGAATGCTGAGGACTTCCTTGGAGGCTCCAGGGTCTTTACCGTCGCCGGGGTAAAGACCGGGACGGCTGAGCAGAAGTACGACATCGAACTCGTGGAAGGCGAGGGCAGGGTTTGGCGCCCACCGCTGACCATGCTCCGTGTTCTCTTGGTCGCGTGGGGCGACGAAGCATCAGCGTGGATCGGGCGTAGGGTTGAGCTTTTCCAGGATCCGACGGTGCGTTTCGGTAAGGACGCGGTCGGCGGGATTCGTATTGCCGCGCTGTCCCATATTGACGCGCCGCTGAACCTGAAACTGACGGCCACGAGGGGCAAGCGCGTGGCTTACACGGTGCAGCCGTTGAAGGAGGCACCCACCCCGAATCCCACCCGTGATTGGTGGGTGGAGGCGGACGCGCTGAAGGGCCGCACGGACGAGTTGCGGGCCCTCTACATGGACGCACAAGCCGCCGGCGCAGACCCCGACACCCTGGCTCACATCAAAGCGGCGGCGGGCGCGTGAACGGCTCGGGAGAGGTCGTGTCGGTGTCCATCATCGCCGGGCCCATCGAGCGCCGCCCCGGCACGAGCAGCTTCGGCAGTCTCGTCCGCATGGGTGACGGCAACATCTACCTACAAATCACACCGGAAACCGCAAAACAGTGGCTCCCGGTCATAACCGAAATATCAGAGAGCGAGTAACACATGGCTGGCGAAACAACAATCACTCTTATTGGGAACCTCACCAACGATCCGGAGTTGAGGTTTAGCCCCTCCGGGGCTGCGGTTGCAAACTTCACAATCGCTTCGACTCCACGGACCTTTGATCGCAACAGCAATGAGTGGAAAGACGGGGAAACGCTGTTCCTCCGGGCTTCCATCTGGCGCGAAGCAGCTGAAAACGTGGCTGAATCACTCACCAAGGGGATGAGGGTAATCGCATCGGGTGTCTTGAAGCAGCGCTCATACGAGGACAAGAAAACCCAGGAGAAGCGCACTGTCATCGAGTTTGAGGTTGACGAGATCGGCCCGTCCCTGAAGTACGCGAACGCCAAGGTCAACCGCACCCAGCGAAACAACAGCGGCGGGTTCAGTAACAACCAGCCCGCCACGCAGCCCAATACGGGTGGATGGCCGGCGGGCAACGACTCGCAGGTTCCTTTCTAGACGTACCTCACACCAACCAGCCGCCACTGTGCGGCTTTTTCTTTGCCCGTTTGGCGCCCGGCACTCGTCGGGCGCCCGGGCCGAAAGGACCATCGTGAAAATCTTTTGCCTCATCGGCCTGCATCGCTGGGAGTACGTGCAGACAAGCATTCGGATTCCCGGGTACTTGCGCCGCATCTGCCTGCACTGCGGACGCGCTGAATACAACCCCGGGACGACGCTATGAGCGGCGCTATGGGATCGCATCAGTCGGCGCGGATGGAGACGGACGTGTGGCTCACCCCGCCCCACATTGTGGAAGCTCTGGGCCCGTTCGACCTCGACCCATGCTCCCCTATCGGTCGCCCTTGGGACACCGCAGCGAAGCACTACACCATCGAGGACGACGGCCTCTCTCACGAGTGGGAAGGCCGGGTTTGGATGAACCCGCCCTATGGCAAGCAGGCGGCGACCTGGCTCGAACGGCTCGCCAAACACGGCGACGGCATCGCTCTCGTGTTCGCACGCACCGAGACGAAGATGTTTTTTGACTGGGTGTGGCCCTACGCATCCTCCATGTTGTTCATCGAAGGACGTTTGCACTTCCACCGCCCGGACGGAACCCGCGCCAAAGCCAACAGTGGCGCACCCTCAGTCCTCATCGCATACGGACACGGGGCCGCCCAACGACTCATCACCTCAGACATCCCCGGTGCCCGCGTCGAGATCGGCCCCGTCTCGACGGTGAACGCGTGACCCCGTGTGGCCGCGGGTGTTGCTTCACCGGCCTACAGGTTTGTGCCAAGCAGCGTGATTGCGCGTGCCATTGGGGCGACTTGAAGCCGGCGCCGAGCATCGGGGAAACCGCAGCACGCCACAGGGACCCAACGGCTAACCAGGCCATAGCGAACATTATGCGCGCCCAAAAGCAGAAGCGCCGGGCACGACCCAACAACCCGAAGGAGGACCAGTAAATGAACATCCCAGACGAAGCTGTAGAAGCGGCGGCGAAAGCCCACCTTGCCCACAAAGCCGTCCGCAGCCCCGGTAACGCACTAAACGCCATGCGCACAGCCCTTGAAGCGGCCACGCCGTATCTCCTTCGCAGTGCAGCCGACTACTTGGAGGAGCGCTTTGACGACCGCGAGCCGAAAGATTATGCCGAGCAGCAGTATCAGGCCGGATACGCCGACGCTGTAGCCCGCCTGCTACATCGTTCTGCGGGGGCCGTGTAGTGGCGTACATAAGGAACGCTCCGAAGCGGAATCTTGAGGCGCTTCGGATTCAGCAGCAGATCGCGGCGGCTGCGTTGGAGAAGGCTGAGGCTGAGTTGGCTGAGATTGAGGCGCAGGAACGCGAAATCATCCAGTTGCAGCGCCGGAAGGTTGAGACTGCCCGCCGCATCCAGGAAACAAAGAACCGGGTCGAACTCGCCACCCGGAAGCTGGCCGAACCACCCATCGTCTTCGGCGGCAGGGACGGACTCGAAGCAGCCGCCCGCGAATCCGCACGATACGACAAAAGACGCCGCGTGCTCACAGGAGGGAAAACATGAAACCTTACTACTCTGACGACACAATCACCCTGCATCACGGCGACGCGCTCGATGTGGCCCGCACACTGCCGGATAAGTACGTGGACTGCATCGCTACCAGCCCGCCTTACTACGGCCTCCGCGACTACGGCAGCAATGGTCAGTATGGCCTCGAAGAATCACCAGGCGCCTACGTCGAAACCATGCGGGCGCTATTCTCCGAACTGCGCCGCGTGCTGGCGAATGATGGCACGCTCTGGCTCAACATCGGGGACACCTATGGCAAGGGTAAGCAACTGCTAGGAATCCCATGGCAAGTCGCCTTCGCGCTCCAGTCAGATGGCTGGATCCTCCGCAACGCGATCATCTGGCACAAGCCCAACGCAATGCCGGAGTCTGTTAGGGATCGTCTGAGTTGCCGATACGAGCAGTTCTTCATGCTCTCCAAGTCCCAGCGTTACCACTTCGACCTTGACCCGATCCGCGAGGAGTTAGTAACGCTCAACCCCGACGACCCGTCTTTCCGTGCGAACGGGAAAAGCACCAAGAGGCGCAAGAAAATTGGCGTTCCGCCTGGCGCGAATAGCCAGACTATCGAGTCAGGGGCCGAGCGCAAGGCTGACCGCGGCAAGAACCCTGGTGATGTATGGAGCATTAATACGCAAGCATTTGCCGGGGCACACTTCGCCGTGATGCCCCAGGAGCTCGCCCGCCGCGCCATAGTATCCGGATGTAAACCAGGGGGGACCGTGCTTGATCCATTCAGCGGCTCCGGAACGACGGGACTTGTCGCACAAAACAACGGTCGCAAATACGTCGGCATCGATCTGAGTGCCGATTACCTGAAATTGAGCCTAGAGACGCGTCTGCAAAACGCAGCGCTCAACTTTGGAGAGACAGCATGACCTCTGCCGCCCATGAAGCCCGTAAATCAGCCCGTCGTGCGGCGGATGATGCCCGCCGACAACAACAAGCCCGTGATAGGAAGATTAAATGAACATCAGCGACGAAGTAGTAGAAGCAGCAGCGAGGGCTGGGTATAAGGTCGCGGTGTTCGCGGATGAGACTGCCTCATGGGACGACCTTAGTGAAGATCAGTGTCAAGTATGGATCGACGACGCACGCCACATCCTCGAAGCCGTTGCCCCGCACCTCATGGCGCAGGCGTGGGATGAAGGGGCTGATGCGGAGTTCCAGAGGTCCGTCATGAAGCGGCAGCGCGATGCCAACCCGTACCGCCAATAACCAAACCAGATCTTGCAAGGCCCTCACCAACCTGGTGGGGGTCTTTTTCATGCCCAACAAGAGAGGAATACCAAGTGAGTGGTCATGCACCTGTTGCCGCGTGCGGCACGAAATCGGCTAAGGCGAGGCATAGGCGCCGGGGAGAAACCTGTGAGGCGTGCGCACCCGTACAGCGGCCCATGCAGCCGTGTGGGACACGCGCCTCGTATAAGCGCGGTTGCCGGTGTACGCCCTGCACCACCGCGCACCGCGAAGACCAACGAGCCAGGGCAGCCACATACCGGGCCGCCCACAACATGACATCAACAGGCGGACGCAAACCGGCACCATGCGGCACCACACAAGCCCGCAAACGCCACAAACGCAAAGGCGAGACATGCCAGGCATGTGAAGCCGCACGCCCCCAACCCAAACCCATCGCACCATGCGGAACCCCCGCAGCCTACCAACGCCACAAAAAACGCGGCGAGGAACCCTGCGACCCCTGCACCATCGCCTACCGGGCAGACCAAGCCAACCGCAAACGCACAACCACCCAGGCCCGCAACACCCTCACCACCGACGAACTAGTGGATGAGATCCGGTTCCTCCTCGGATGCGGAGAAGGCGAACACCGCATCCTCCAAGCAATCGGGTACGCCGGCCGCTGGAAAACACTCCGCGGCCGACTCGTCCAAGCCGGATACGGAGACGTAGCCGACCAAGTACTCGTGCCATGGGACTTGGCTGCATAAAAGGCTCGCATTATGCCATAGAAAAATGCGGAAATCGCAAACAATTTCGATAAACTGAAGGAACAACGAAGCCCCGGATTGCTACCAACAATTCCGAGGCTTCTGACCGTCCTTCTGAAACGACCAGAAAGGAGGGCTGAACGTCATGCTACCCGACGCAGCCCCCACCGTCACCAGCGACCGCAAAGACCTTGCCAGAACCTTCCTGAAACTCGCCAACGGCCAATACCAGGAACACCGCCAGCACCGCGCCTACTACGCCCGAATCGCACGCGAACACGGCCTCACCCACCAAGACATCGCCGACGAATACGGAATCACGGAGGCTGCAGTCCGCGCACTCATCAAGCGGGCGGCAAAGTAATGCCATGGTTCAAAATTGATGACGCATTCCACGGGCACCCGAAGGTTATGGAGCTGTCTCCGGCCGCTGTAGGTATTTGGACACTCGCCGGCACCTGGTGTGCGAATTACCTAACGGATGGGGAAATCAAAACAAACGTGGTCCGACGATTCGGAGCAACCGACGAGATGATCCGGGAATTGGTAGATGCCGGATTATGGATTGACCTCGGCGGCGCATACCAGTTCAAGGATTGGGCCGAATACCAGCCACTCAAGGAAGAAGTCGAGGCCGAGCGGAATGCTGCACGGGAGCGCATGAAGGAAGTCCGCGCCCGCAAGAAAGGCGTAGAGCGTTCGGCCGAACAAACTCCGAACGTTCAGCCGAACAACCTAGGAACGTTCGGAGGAACTTCGGAAGAAGTTCCTCTTACCCCGACCCTTCCCATCCCTTCCCATCCCGACCCAGCCCCTTCTTCTCGCCGCTCGCCAGAACGACCACTCCCGGACGACTGGCGACCAAGCGAATCCCACGAAGCAAAAGCGAGAGAAAAGCACTTGGACGTGAACCTTCAAGCGGAGGCATTCCGGAACCACGCAGCCACCCATGACCGGCGGGCAAGGAACTGGAACGCAGCATTCAGCAACTGGCTCATCAAGGCAACACCTGGCACTCCCCCGCAGGCCAGGAACGTCCCGACTCACTACGGATGGGCGAACCAATGAACACCCTCACCATTGACCCCGAGAAGCTCGTCATCGGGGCCTGCATGTTGGCCGCCGACGCGATCCGGTTCGCTTCCGAAGTGCTGGCGCCCGAGGACTTCCGGTCGCACAACATGGCCGAAGTGTTCCGCGCCGTCGTGCAGACCCACAAGGCCGGCGACTTCGTGGAACCGTTCACGGTCTGGACAAGGCTGACGCAGGCCGGCGTGAAAGACATCCCCATCACGGACCTTCACGAATGGACGATGCTGGCCGGGTCCGCGGAATCCACCGCAGTCTACGCACGGGAAGTCAAAGAGCTCGCCACCCGGCGGCGGATGTCGATGGCCGCGGCAAGGTTCACGCAGAACCTCTCAAGCACCGACGTACCAACAGCGCAGACCATGTCGGAGATGCTCGAAGCCCTCAAGGACATCCGGGACAACTCCACGGACAAGAACATCCGGGCCCTCTCGCTCGGGGAGATCCTGGACATGCCGGACACGGTTGAGGACTGGGTTATTCCCGGACTGTTGGAACGCGGCGACCGGCTCGTCCTCACCGGCTACGAGGGTATGGGTAAGACAACCTGGATCCGGCAAATTCTGATCTGCGCCGCGGCTGGTATCCACCCGACAACCCTTGACCATATCCGGCCCGTGAAGTGCCTCGTGGTCGATGTTGAGAACTCGGTGAAGCAGTGGCAGCGGCAAACCTCACGGATGGCGGCGACCGCAGTAAAGCACGGCGTCACCTCGCCGCGGGAGAACCTGCACATTCACTGCCAAGGCCGGATGGACATCCGCAAGGACAAAGACCTCGGGCTTATCCACCGGCTCGTGGATGAGCATGAGCCGGAAATCCTCGGTATCGGCCCGATCTACAAGCTGACCCCGACCGCGATCAAGAACGACGAAGAAGCGGCCCCAGTTATCGCGGCGCTCGACTCGTTACGTGACCGCGGGTTGGTGCTCGTGATTGAAGCGCACGCGCCGAAGATGTCCAACGGGCAGAGGGACCTCGCGCCCCGTGGATCAGCAGCACTCATGGGCTGGCCTGAGTTCGGGTTCGGCCTCGCACCAGGGAATGAAGAGGGAAGCAGTGCGGATGTCGTGCGGTGGCGTGGCGACCGTGAAACCGGACGCGATTGGCCCCGAGGGCTCGAAAAAGGCGGGCCCTTCCCGTGGACCGCTGACAACGTCCACCCGGCAACCCGGCAAAAGTACTACGGCTACGACAGCCAAAAGGTCACCTTCTGATGGCCCGCCACAACACCACACACCACAACGAAGCCGACCCAACCCGGGCGGCTTTTTCGTACCCAAAAGGACCCGTCATGACCCTCGCCCCGCAAACCCCCGTCCGTGTGGTTGCCCGCTGCGGCCACTACCACCAAACCGGCACCATCGACACCATCATCGAAGGCCAGGACCACCCCTACGCCGTCACCGGACTCGCGGACTGGCCACTCTGGTTCTCCGCAGATGAACTAGAGGCTGTTCACAAGGCGCAGGAAGCCGCATGAACGGGACAGAAGGGGCTGAAGGGGTGCCTGAGCACGGTGAGGAAAATGAGGCGCTTAGCAAGCGCGTTCCCGGCTCACGAGTAGCCATCATCGACATTCCCGCCCCGTGCGACTTCATCAACTCCAACCAGCGGCTTCACCGGATGGCCCAAGCCAAACTCACCAAAACCTGGCGCCAAGCATCCGCCACCGCAGCCCACGGGCTCAAACCATTCACCAAGCGAGTTCACATCACCGCGCACATCCACAAACCCCGCACCGGCCGCTACGACCCCGGCAACCTCTACCCCACCGCCAAAGCCATCCTCGACGGCATCGTAGACGCCGGCCTACTCACCGACGACGACCACAAACACGTCATCGGCCCCGACATGCGACACGGCGGAAAAGGCGAGGCCCGCATCATCATCGAAATCACGGAGGTCCCGAATGACGAAACGTAAACCGGGCGGCCACCCAGCCAAACAAGACGAAGCCACCGCCAAACTCTTCCGGACCATGCGGAACACCGTCGAACTCATCCGCGACCTCGACGGGCGCTTGACGGATGAAGCCATGCTCAAACTCAAAGCCGCAGCCCTCGGAACCATGCACGCCTACTCCGAACTAGCCGGGCTACCCGCACCAGACCAAATCATCGGAGGAAAACAATGAGCAACCTGCCCCGAACCATCATCGAGTTCACCGACACCAAGAGTCCAGACCCCGCACTCGCGCACATCACCCGGCAAGTCAAGGTGAATGGGACGCCCGTACTACTCGCGGAAGACGGCGTGGAAATCGAATACGGGTACGGCGAAATCACCAAAGTAACCCTCACCATCCTGCCGACAGAGGTTCACTTCACCGCGGGGAAGGGATAACGAATGAGCCAGGAATGCACCACGGAGGACTGCCGGAATTTCACGTCCGAATATCTCTGTACCCAATGCGTGTCCGACCTGCAACAGTGGCTCGACCGGGTGCCGGACATGCGTGAAGAGCTCTTCGTGACCATGGCGAGGCTCGACGCCATAGCCCCACGAAACAGCGGCGGCGGCGGTGGCACAACCGAAGCCCCCGCAGCTGTGAACCACGGCGCAATGGACGTTCGATACGCCCTCGCCGTATGGGAAGGCCAGGAAGCCCGCAAGCTTGCCGAAGATAAGTTCGCGGGCGGATTCCTGCCAATGCTCCAAGAACTACTGGCAAAGGCCGAACGCATCATCGACCTGCCCACGCAGAAAATCGTTTACGGCCCATGCCAGGCGGAGACGGGCGCCGGCGAATGCGAACAGCAACTAAAAGCCGAACCGGAAGACGAAACAATCACCTGCCCGGCTTGCGGCGCTTCCCATAACGTCGAATCCCTCATCGAGGACAGAACAAAACGGACACGCGGAAACCCCATGCCGCCAAAAGAAGTCCGGGAATACCTGATGAAGACCACCCGCACCTACGTCACCAAAAAAGACATCGAGAATTGGGTAATGCACGGGCACATCAAGTACGTTCTCGCCCGCGTAACGACCACCGCCAAACCGCCGCGAATCTACTACCCCGGCGACGTCCTTTCGACACACCACAAGATGAAAGACAGAAAGCGAGCCGCATGATATGGTTGCACTAAATCTTGGGGAAAAACTCTGTCTATCGCCAAGACACATAAAAACCCCGCGACGGGTGCAACCGTCCGGGGCCATGGCAACCGCTTTAGAGGAGCGATCGCAATGACCATTAGACCAAAGCCTTTCGACCACCGCAAGCTGATCTTCATCGAACCAGGAGAACATCAGCCACAGCGGTGGTTTTTTGATCCCGCCGTGCCAGTCGTCCAACGACCCGGCTACCCCGAATGGATGCGCCGATCCGAGTGCGTCACCCCAAGCTGCCAATTCGCCGGCGGGCACCTCAACACCAACCTCTGCGAAGAATGCGCATGGAAGATCTGGGCAGCCTTCACCAACGCTGACAAACTCCCACGAGCCGAAACAATCCAAGCCAAATACGACGCATGGAAAGCCCGCGAAGACGACCGCGCAACCATCCGGGAAATCACAGTAGTAGATGCCCCCACCGCGCCAGGCATAAAGAACCTCAGCGGCTACATCTACTACCTGCTAATCGGCGAACTCGTGAAGATCGGATACTCCTCAAACCTGGAACAACGGATGAGGCAATACCCGCCACACTCCAAACTCCTAGCAGTACACCCAGGAACAATGCGCACCGAACGACAGATGCACAGCATGTTCTTCAACAGCATCGTCAAGGGCAAGGAATGGTTCGCCATAACCCCAGCCCTCATCAAGCACATCGAAAACGTGCGCAATAGATTCAACACTTACGACGTATCAGAGGATCTAGAAGACCTCCGAGACGCCGCATAACCGAGACATAAGCCGCCCCAATTAGGGGCGGCTTTACTCGCGGGCTGCATGGTGAGCGACGACCCCCCATAGTCGCTGCAGGTTCGACTCCTGCCAGCCCACTGGACGAACACCCAGCCGACTAACAACCTGACGAATGCGGCCCTCGGTAAGTAGTCCACCCTTCAACAACTGGAGGTAAGCGATGGACGAGCTATGTGATCGGCATCCAAGCGCAAGAGCCCAAGCCAAAGTAACCCTGCCATCCGGCGGGGTTCTTTTTGTATGCGGTCACTGCAGCCAAACCCTCAACTTCGGCGATGACTTCCTAATCGAGTACGCAATGACCACCGTCTAGACCCAAACAAAAATGCTCCCGCGCTGCGCTAACAGCCGGGAGCTTGACCGAATCTCTGGAGGATTCGATATGTCCACGGTATCACTACCCAAATATCCTTCAAGGGCCAAGCCCAAGCAGGATAAGAACTGCGCGGTTTGCTCTGCACCTTTCAGGACCGGCGACTCACGCAAGAAATATTGCTCCAAACTGTGCCACAGTCGAGCCAGCGACGCCCGCCGCTCCATCCATAACCGGGAAGCTGTAGGACTCGATAAGCCGTACAACTGCCGCGAGTGCAACATCCCGTTCATGCGGGATACGCGCCGAAAGGTTTACTGCTCCGACAAATGCAAAGACACATACTGCGGCAAGGCACGAGTCAAGGCTAGGCGTGCTGCTCGCGGAGTTCCAGACTCGGCCACCTGCATCATTTGCTTGACCGGCTACGAACCACGCGCACTAAACCAAGAGACCTGCGGCCATCGTCCGTGCATCGAGGAGCAAACGCAGCGGCGTAGGACCGCACCTTGTTTAGGTTGTAGCGAGCCAGGCCAATACGCCAAACGAGTCAGAGACGCCGGCTACTGCCGCACTTGCAAACCTGTCCTGCGTCGCGCACCTATGGCGCTTGCAACTATGGACGGCGACTACCCGCGGATCCTAGAACTACTGAAAGCCCGGACAATCAGAACCGCCGATGGGTGCTGGGAATGGCAAGGCCCCAAGACAACCGGCGGATACGGTTGCGGGTCCGGCGCTGAAAGGCTCCCGGACGGGTCTACTAAGGCGAAGATGTTTATGACCCATAGGCTCGCCCTTGAATGCAAGATGGGGCGTCCACTGGGCGCGCACCAAGCGCACCACATCTGCGCGAACACGTTGTGCTGCAACCCCGACCACCTACAGCCCGTAACTAACGCCGAGAACATGGGCGAGATGCGAGCGAGGAAAAGCTTCGAAGCGCGCATCGCTGAACTCCAAGCAGCTCTCGCAAAGTACGAACCAAACCATCCACTGATATGGGCAGCATGAACACCTCATGGTCAGGGCAACGACGGTCCTTCCCTTCGGATGTCCGCAAGCAGATCATGGACCGCGACAAATGGCAGTGCCAAATCAAAGGTCCAACATGCTTAGGCAAAGCAACGCAAGCAGACCATCGCTTAGCCCATGCAGAAGGCGGAACTGACGACGTGTCGAACGGGCAAGCAGTATGCAAGCCATGCCACGACGCAAAGACACAGCAGGAACGCAGGAGGGGCATGCAGAAGCGCTCTCGCAAGCGACCAGGCATGCAACACCCCGGAATGAGATAGGGCACCACCCCCCCCCCCCGCCCCGTGCGCTGGCACTAGCGGCATAGGGCCTGACAGGCTGTATAAAACCCAAACCTTTCTCACGCGCACGCGAAGGAGGCTCTGATGGCTGTTGCTGGGCGTAAGCCGGCCGCCTCTGGGCAGACAAGGCACCGTGTGAAGCCTTCCGCGGATTGGGTGGAGGTGCAGAACGTTCCTTATGCGGGGGACGTTCCTGAGCTTCCTGAGCAGCGCACGGTGTTGACTCGTGACGGGCAAACGTCGGTGGAGATGCAGCCGATGACGCGGCGTTGGTGGGAGTCGGTTACGCGGATGCCGCATTGCGTGTTGTGGACTGAGTCTGACTGGATGTTCGCTCTGTCTACCGCGACTGTTGCTGACGCCGCGTTCTGTGGGATCGCTTCCGCTGCCACGGAGCTTCGGAACCGGGAGAAGGTTATGGGCACGACAGTTGAGTACCGCCGCGATTTGCGGATCAAGTACGTTGACGTGCCGGTGAAGGAAAAGCCTGCGGAGGTAGCTAACATTGCGGACTACCGCGACCTCTGAGGTTCTTCCTGGCTATCGCATTGACCCTGCTACCGGCGCATGGCTGACAATTCCTTGGCCGTCTAAGTCTGCAGAGAAGGAACTTCTGCTGGCGTCGTCGCTGGGCCCGGATCTTATTGACTGGGCTGAGTGGCGGACTGATGAGCCGGGTCTTACGGATTATCTGACGGGTAACCCGTGGCGGTTCACGCCTGGGCAGAAGCGTTTCATCATCCTTTGGTATGCCTTTGATGCTCGCGGCCGGTGGTTGTACCGTTCGGGCGTTAAGCGTGGCGCTAAGGGTACTGGCAAGGACCCTTTCGGCGCCGCTATCTGCGACATCGAACTCGTTGGCCGTTCCCAGCTTGTCCTAAATGAGGACACGGGGTTATTCGAGGGTATGCGGCACACGATGCCGCTTGTCCAGATCGCTTCCAACTCCGAGGCTCAGTCAAAGGATATGCTCCGCATCGCTAATGGCTTGTTTGGTCGTGAGGCTCGGGACTATTTCAACATCGACTGTGGCGAGACTCGCACTATCTTGAAGGACGGCGGGCGCCTTGAGGTGCTGACCGCTTCTGAAAAGTCTTCGGAAGGTGACCCGGCAACGTTCATTGCCTTGAACGAGTCGCACCATATGACGGAATCTTCCGGCGGTCACCGTATTGCTGAGGTTGCCCGACGAAACGTCGGTAAGTCACCGGCGGCTTTGCAAGCACGGCTGTGCGAGTTCACGAACGCGCACCGCATGGGAACCGACTCGGTGGCAGAGCGCACGTTCAACGCGTGGCAGGCGCAGGTTTCCGGGCATGCGCTGCGGCAGGACATCTTGTATGACTCGGTGGAAGCTGATCCTGCTACCCGGCTGCATGTGGAGGAAGAACTTACTGCTGCGCTGGCGGCTGCTTACTCTGATGCGCCGTGGGCTGACCTTGAGCGGCTTGCGGATGAGGTTCTTGACCCGCGTACGTCTCCTGGCGACTCGATTAGGTTTTATCTGAATGGGCTCGCCGCCGCGGAAGATGCGTGGGTTGATCCTCGGAAGTTCGACGCGCTGGCGGACGCGAGCTTGTCCCTGGAACCGGGCGAGCAGATAGTCATGTTCCTTGACTGTTCCAAGTCAGAGGATGCTACGGGCCTAGTTGGTTGCCGGCTGTCGGACGGCGCGGTGTTCCAGCTGGGCGTGTGGCAGCGGCCGCATGGTGACCGCGGTAAAGGCTGGCTCGCGCCTCGTGAAGAGGTGGACGGTGTTGTGCGGCGTTCTTTTGACCTTTACCGGGTTGAGTGGTTCGGTGTCGACCCGTCCCCGGCGACTGACGATCAAGACGAGACGCTGTATTGGCGATCACTGATTGATAACTGGCACCGGGACTTCAGTAAGAAGCTGAAACTGTGGGCCACTCCTGGCGCTCAAGGAAATTCTGTTCTTTTCGATATGCGCATGTCTCAGCGTGGGGCTGTTCAGCGCAACCAGCTTTTCACGGAGGTTGCGATGCTGACAGCGCAAGAGATTGACGAGGATAGCGGGTTCCCTCATGACGGTTCCGTTGCGCTGCGAACTCACGTCCACAACGCCAAGCGCCGGCCGAATCAGTGGGGCTACTCCATTGGTAAGGCGTCGCGTGACTCCGCTCAGCTCGTTGACCTTGCGGTTTGCATGGTCGGCGCACGCATGGGCCGCGGAATTGTGCTGAACTCCGGCAAAGTCCGGCAGGGCAGACAGACAAAACGGAAGACGGTGATCCTGTGATCAATTCGGGCGCTGAGTTGGCTTTGGATCATTCTGATGCGGCTTTGTTGGCTGAGCTTTTGCAGGTGTGGGAGTCGAAGCGGGGCCGGAATCTTGTGCGGTCTGTTTATTATGACGGCAAGGCTGCTTTGAAGGATTTTGGGATTTCGTTGCCGCCTAAGATGCAGTCGATTGAGGCTGCTCTTGGGTGGGTTGCTAAGGGTGTTCATGCTGTCACGGATCGGTCTAAGTTTGAGGGTTTTGTGTCTACGGATGGCACTGAGGACCCGTTCGATTTGTCTGGGATTTTGTGGGATAACCGGTTTTTGGTTGAGTTCCCTGCGGCGGCGGTTTCGTCTGCGGTTCATGGCTGTTCGTTCTTGACGGTTTCTCAGGGTGACACTTCTGCTGGTGAGCCTGACGTGTTGGTTTTGCCTCGTGCGGCTGATAGTTCGGCTGCTATCTGGGACCGCCGGAAACGGGCGTTGAGGGGCTTCCTGTCGGTGGTTGAGGCTGACGCTTCCGGTCAGATCGGGCAGATGATCATGCACACCCCGGAAAAGGTTGTGACGTTGACGAGGGGTCAGCGTTCGTGGCGTGCTGATGTGCGCCGGAACCCGCTCGGTGTCGTGTCTGTTGCTCCCTTGGTTCACAAGTACGAGTTGAACCGGCCGCTGGGTCATTCGCGGATTACTCGTGCTGCTATGGGCTATGCGGATTCGGGGTTGAGGACGATTGTTCGTGCTGAGGTTTCGTCCGAGTTCTACTCCGCGCCTGAGTATTTCCTGTTCGGCGCTGACGTGTCTTCGTTCATCGGTAATGACAAGTGGGCGGCTGTCATGGGACGCATCAAGGCGATGGATGTTGAGGACGGCGAGGATAAGCCGGACCTTCATCGGTTTACGGGCGCGTCTCCGCAGCCTCACACGGACCAGTTGCGGATGTGGGCGAGCTTGTTTGCTGATGATCAGGATCTTGAGGTGAAGTTCGCTGATGCGTCTAACCCTTCTTCCGCGGACGCGATTTTCGCGGCTAAGGAAACGCTGATCACGACGACCCGTGACGCTAACGCGATGTGGGGTTATGGCGCCGTCCAGGCTGTGAACCTAGCGGTTCGCTTGCGTGATGGGCTGGACTCGACACCGGACGAGATGCGTTCGTTGTCTGCTCAGTTCACTGACCCGGCGATTGTTTCGCCGTCTGCTCGTGCTGATGCGTTCTCGAAGCTCGCTACGGGCATTGAGGGCTTCGGCGCTTCTGAGGTTGGCATGGAGTACGCCGGCCTGAGTCGTGAGCAGATTGTCCGGTTCACTGCTGATCGTCGGCGCGCTACTGCGGGCGCACGGTTGCAGAGTCTCGCCGCGGTTGTCCCTGAAACGCAGGAGGTTGCTGTAGATGTCGCTGCAACTCCTGAAGCAGTTTGAGAAGGCTAACGACGGCATAGCAACCCTGGTTGAGCGGGATCTTCTGGCGTTTTTGGCGTCTCTTGATCCCGCTCGGCCGGACGCTGTGAAGGCTGACCTGTTTGAGTTCGTCCCTGTTCTGATTGCACAGTATGGCGACATCGCCGCGACGGTTGCGGCTGATTGGTTCGATGAATTGCGGGCCGATGAGGGCGTCAGTGGGCGTTTCCGCGCACCACTTGCGCCGCTTGTGCCGGATGAGCAGGTGAATGCCCGGCTTGGCTACGCTACCCGAGCTAATGGGCCTCTCTACTCCGGTGCTTTCGATACGTTGGCGGCGTTTACCGCGATGATGGCGAATGAGTACGCCTTGCAGCCGGGCCGAGACACAGTCATCCAGGCGGCGCATAAGGACAGGGCTGCTTACGCCCGCGTCCCCGAGCGCGGCGCTTGCAAGTTCTGCCTGATGCTCGCCTCCCGCGGCTTTGTGTACTCGAAGGACACCGTGGGCGACTCGAAAAAGTTTCATGGCAAGTGCCGCTGTAACGCCATGCCGGTCTGGGATGAAACCCGCGCCCGCGTTGAGTACGGCTACGACCCTGATGCGCTGTATGACCAGTACCGCGCACTCCGGGACGCTGCCCCTTAAAAGTTTCCCGCCACTACTGGCGGGGTTAGCCCGCATGGGCATGTCATATCCGATTCCCTGAGATTCCTGCACAGGTTCGATGGGTGTTCCCGCATGGGAGAGGAAAAGTAATGAGTGAATCAGTCCCCGAGGGTGCTACCGAGGCTGCTGCCCCAGTGATCGAGGCTCCTGCACAGGAAATCGACTGGAAGTCCATGGCCCGCAAATGGGAATCCCAAGCGAAGGCCAATAAGGACGCTGCGGACAAGCTTGCGCAGATCGAAGAGTCGAAGAAGTCTGAGACTCAGAAGCTCCAGGAACAGATCGCGCAGTATGAGCAGCGCGCAACGCAGGCAGAACGCGACCGGGAACGGCTCGCGGTCATCGCTAAGCATGGCATCCCCGAGGAATACCACGACCTCGTTCACGGTACCGATGCCGAATCGCTGTCGGCATCCGCCGAAAAGGTCAAGGCACTCATTACAGCGAACGCTCAGCCCAAGAATGAGGCGTCGTTCGTGATCCCCAGCGAGGGCGGAAGCCCGGCACTGG
>Ga0307408_100000844_pt1 | contig 24153 bp, 15 predicted proteins | sample 322Cmetagenome_FD_202116 | JGI IMG/M metagenome (GOLD analysis project Ga0307408, IMG submission 202116) | Maize rhizosphere microbial communities from greenhouse at UC Davis, California, United States - 322HYB-C-3 | ecosystem: Host-associated > Plants > Roots > Rhizosphere > Soil | place... | reverse complement strand
AGAGGATAAATTCCATATTTCGGCGGATGCTGTAAATGCGGATGATAGGGTAAACATTCTAAACCACTCTAATACCTTTGGAATATTCGACCGCTGGGGGAATATTGTTCCTTCCGGAAAAATGGTTCAGGGCATTTATCACGACGGAACCCGTTTCATTAATAAATTGATCTTAACGATCAATAAATATAAACCGCTGCTTTTAAGCAGTACCATAAAAGAAGACAACGATATCCTTTCGGTCGACTTAACCAACCCAGCCATAACCTCGTGCCAAATGCCCGATAATACGGTCCATCTGTCGCGAAAGCAATTTGTTAGGGATGGAGCCTTTTATGAAGAAATAACTTGCGCCCATTATGGCGACAAAGACTGCTCGTTTAACCTCGAGCTAGCTTTTGACGGCGATTTTAAAGACATCTTTGAAATACGCGGCATCCATAGGCAGGTGCCAATAAACAAGGTAAAAAACTGCGATGACAACAATCAGTGTATTTTGCAATATGATGGGCTTGATGGGGTTAAACGAGAAAGCATTTTTAAGGTAGTAACTGATGCTGATTTTAGCATTAAAAACAATGCCGCGGTTTTCAATATCCAGTTAACCGCTCAGAAGAGTGTTAAAATTACTTATACTCTGCGGTTCGAATCTGGCACTCACCACTGCCAGGAGCTGAACTATGAGGAGGCCAGAAGCTACATTGAACAGGAACGGAATAAAACCAGAATTTTATTCGCCAATGTACATACATCTAACGAGCAGTTTAACCACTGGATAAACCGCTCTAAAGCCGACCTGCTCTCCCTTTTAGCAGAAACCACCACAGGCAGATACCCATATGCAGGGGTTCCCTGGTACAATACTCCATTTGGCCGCGACGGTATTATTACCGCTATAGAAACCTTGTGGATTATTCCAGAAATTAGCCGCGATGTATTAGCCTTTCTGGCGTCCCGGCAGGCTAAAGAACTTATTCCCGAAAAGGATGCCGAGCCTGGAAAAATCCTTCACGAAGCCCGAACCGGAGAAATGGCAAATACAGGCGAAGTGCCTTTTAAAGAGTATTACGGCACCATAGACGCTACTCCACTATTTATAATGCTGGCCGGAATGTATTATGAACGCACAGCGGATAAAGAGTTTATAGAGCAGATATGGCCCAACATTAAGGCTGCAATAAACTGGATAGACGATTATGGCGATTTAGATGGCGATGGATTTGTGGAATATGAACATAAAGCCAAAAATGGACTCACCAATCAGGGCTGGAAAGATTCTTTCGATAGCGTAATGGATGAAAATGGTGATTTTGCCGAAACGCCGATTGCGTTGAGTGAAGTACAGGCTTATGTATATGGTGCTAAGAATTATGCATCCAAGCTGGCCTTATTATTTGGTGAAAATGAACTGGCAGCGGAGCTAATTAATGAAGCCAGCACCTTGAAGAGAAATTTCAACGAGAAATTCTGGGATGAAACTTTAGGATGTTACGTTTTAGCGCTCGACGGGCGGAAACAGGCTTGCCGGGTGATATCTTCCAACGCTGGGCACTGTTTATTTACCGGTATTGCCGATAAAGATAAAGCCAAAAAATTAGCCGACGTATTGCTTAGCAGCACCATGTTTAGCGGCTGGGGCATTCGCACTCTCGCTAATAATGAGAAAAGGTACAACCCAATGTCGTACCATAATGGCTCAATTTGGCCGCATGATAATGCTATCATAGCATTTGGACTCGCAAAATACGGTTTCCGTGAGCATGTGTTAAAGCTTACCGAAGCAATATTCCAGGCTTCATTATATATCGACTTGCAACGCTTGCCAGAATTATATTGTGGCTTTGACCGCCGCTACAGCGAGGGCCCGACTTCCTATCCGGTTGCTTGCTCGCCACAGGCATGGTCAGTTGCTGTTGTCTTTATGTTATTGCAATCATGCTTTCAGATTGAGGTAGATGCCTTAACAAAAACCATCACTTTTGATAGGCCAATACTACCGGAATACCTCGAGCAGGTTTCAATTTCAAACCTCACTCTTAATAATGGCACATGCAGCCTTGTATTTAACCGCTATCATAACGATGTGGGCTTCAATCTGCTGCAAAAGCCAGATGATTGGTCGATACTGATTAGAAAGTAAAAAGGCTGCTAACTAGGGCTGCCGGTATTCAGATACCTAAAACCATGACACCTATGGATGGAAGGCAACGAGTGATTATCACAGGTATTACCCCCCGCATTGAAGAGGGGCAATATCCCGCGAAAGCGGCAATTCATGAGAATATTATTATTTCAGCAAGCATCTTTGGCGATGGGCATGACGAGGTGGCTGCAAATGTAGCCATCCGCAAAACAGGCGCTTCTGAATGGCAATTCATACCCTTAAAATTCGTAATAAACGATTTTTGGGAGGCTGTATTTGAGCCTGCCGAAACAGGCTTTTATGAGTTTAAGATCCATGCCTGGATTGACCATTTTACTACGTGGCAAAAAGGACTCGAAAAGAAATTTGAAGCCGGCCAGGATATTGCTGTAGAATTGCTGATAGGCGTAGAAATGTTGGAAATTGCCGCAGAAAGTGCATCTGATGCCGATAAAGCATTTTTATTAAACTGGAGCAGTAAACTTCGAAGCAATGATGATGCTGAAAGCCTGGTAACGCTTGCAACCAGCAACGATGTTTCGCAATTGATGTACAAGTATCATGATACCCGGCTCGACACTGTGTCTGTTTCCTCCCAAATTGAAGTGGAAAGGCAAAAGGCCGCTTTTAGCACTTGGTATGAGCTATTTCCTCGCTCAGCATCGAAGGAACCAAATAAGCACGGAACTTTTCTGGACGTAGTTGGCTTGCTGCCGCGCATTGCCAATATGGGTTTTGATGTGTTATACCTGCCTCCTATCCATCCTATTGGCGAAAAAAACCGAAAGGGAAAAAATAACTCTTTGGTAGCCGAAGACAGCGAACCCGGCTCGCCATGGGCTATTGGTAACCGCCTTGGAGGGCATAAAGAGATACATCCGGAACTAGGCAGCCTTAACGACTTTAAGGTTTTGATCCAGGAAGCAAAGAAATTAGGTATTGAGTTGGCAATGGATATTGCCTACCAATGCGCACCCGATCACCCTTACGTTAAACTGCATCCGCAATGGTTTAAATGGCGGCCAGATGGCTCCGTTCAATATGCAGAAAACCCGCCAAAAAAATATGAGGATATTCTGCCAATCAATTTCGAAACTAATGATTGGGAAAACCTCTGGCAGGAATTGAAAAGCGTGGTTGACTATTGGATTGAACAAGGAGTAACAATTTTCAGGGTCGACAATCCGCATACCAAGGCTTTTGCATTTTGGGAGTGGATGATAAAAGAAGTGCGGCAAAAGCGGCCGGATATTATTTTCCTGGCAGAAGCTTTTACCAGGCCACGTTTAATGGAACGCCTTGCCAAGGCTGGCTTCAACCAGTCGTACACCTATTTTACCTGGCGAAATACCAAATACGAGCTGGAGCAGTATATCAATGAGCTTACTAAAACCGATCAGCGGTATTATTTCAGGCCCAATTTCTGGCCAAACACTCCAGACATTCTGCCTCCCTTGCTAACCTACGGCGGCGAAAATGCACATATTCTGCGCTTGTTACTAGCTGCTACTCTTTCTTCTAATTACGGCTTATATGGCCCGGTTTATGAGTTTGGCTTAAACACTCCCCGCCAGGGTAAAGAAGAATATATCGACAACGAGAAATATGAAATAAAACATTGGGATTGGAGCCAGTATACGCGCATTAAGGAAATCATTACGCGTGTAAACCGCATCCGAAAGCAGAATTCGGCGCTACACACCACTTGGAACATCAATCTGGCAGAATCAACAAACGATCAGATTATTTGCTATGCAAAGGCGGATAACAAGACGAATAATGCCCTGATTATGGCTGCAAATCTGGATTTATTTAACACTCAGGGAGCTTATGTAAAAATCCCGATTCATCAATTAGGTATTAACACTAGCGAACCCTATACCGTTCACGATTTACTTAGTGGAAGCAAATACAGCTGGCATGGCGAATGGAATTACGTTGAACTAAATCCTTACGAAATGCCTGCACATATATTCAGGGTGGAACAGGGGTGAGATGTTAGCTGTGAGGTATGAGCTATGAGCTTCCTGCATAGAGCTAAAAGCTATGAGCTGTGAGCAATTAGCAGTGAGCTATAAGCTTCCTGCATAGAGCTAAAAGCTATGAGCTGTGAGGCAATTAGCAGTGAGCTATGAGCTTCCTGCATAGAGATAAAAGCTAAAGGCTAAAAGCTAACAGCCAAACCTGATACCTCACACCTGAAAGCTAACTGCTAACAGCTAATAACCTAACCGCTAATAAAAACTTAACAAACATGGCTTTTACAAACACACAAATTGACGATAAACTGCATTGGTACAAGGATGCGGTTATTTACGAGCTACATATTAAAGCCTTTAGAGACGGCAATGGCGATGGAATAGGCGATTTCAAGGGGCTGCTCGAACGGCTTGATTATTTGCAAAATTTAGGCATAACGGCTATCTGGCTGCTTCCGTTTTACCCCTCGCCGCTCAGAGATGATGGATATGATATTGCCGATTACTACAGCATCAATCCCTCTTATGGCGATATTAAGGAGTTTAAGCAATTTATGAGGGAAGCACATAGCCGTGGACTGAAAGTGATAACAGAGCTGGTTATTAACCACACTTCCGACCAACACCCCTGGTTTCAAAGGGCTCGTAATGCTCCGAAAGGTTCGCCATACCGCGACTTTTATGTTTGGACCGACAATCCCAACCAATATAGTGAGGTACGAATTATTTTCCAGGATTACGAAGGCTCCAACTGGGCATGGGACCCTGTTGCCCAGCAGTATTACTGGCATAGGTTCTTTCATCACCAGCCCGATTTGAACTATGATAATCCTTTGGTGCAAGAAGAAGTTTTTAAGATAATTGACTATTGGTGCAAAATGGGTGTGGATGGCTTCCGGCTGGACGCGGTACCTTACTTGTTTGAACGCGAGGGCACAAATTGTGAAAACCTACAAGAAACCCACGCTTTTCTTAAAAAGCTTCGCAAACATGTGGATGATAACTTCCCCGGAACATTATTGCTTGCCGAAGCAAATATGTGGCCTGAAGACTCTGCTGCTTACTTTGGCGATGGCGATGAATGCCAAATGAACTACCACTTTCCGGTAATGCCGCGGATGTTTATGGCTCTACAAATGGAAGACCGTTACCCTATAACTGATATTTTCGACCAAACTCCCACAATCCCGGAAACTTGCCAATGGGCGATGTTCCTGCGCAACCATGATGAGTTAACCCTTGAAATGGTGACCGACGAGGAACGTGATTATATGTACAAAGTGTACGTTAAAGATCCTAAGGCACGCATTAACCTTGGTATCAGGCATCGACTTGCGCCTTTATTGGAAAATAGCCGAAAGAAAATCGAACTGCTTAATTATTTGCTGTTCTCCCTGCCGGGAACCCCTGTAATTTATTATGGCGATGAAATCGGCATGGGCGATAATTTCTATCTGGGCGATCGCGATGGTGTGCGTACGCCTATGCAATGGTCGTCAGACCGAAATGCAGGCTTTTCTGAAGCTAATCCCCATCAGCTGTACCTTCCGGTTATTCTCGATCCGTCCTACCACTACGAATCGGTTAACGTTGATATTCAGCGCAAAAACACTCACTCCCTGTTATGGTGGACTAAACGCATCATCAATACCCGGAAACAATACAAGGCGTTTAGCCGGGGCGATATGAAATTCATCCAGGTAGAAAATGCAAAAGTGCTGGCATTTACCCGGTCGTACAAAGACGAAACTATGCTGGTAGTGGTGAACCTTTCAAGATATGCCCAGCCGGCTGAGTTAAATCTGGATTCCTTTAGGGGCTACCTGCCTGTGGAAGTATTTAGTAAGAACAAGTATCCGGCAATTAAAGAGGACAGTCCTTACTTCTTCACACTAAGCCCTTACGACTGCCAGTGGTTTATTCTTGAAAAGACACATCCGGAAGTGGGTGAACATAAAGACCTCCCATGGGTTGGCATGGAAAAATGGAAGGATATATGCACTGAGCCTGTCCTTAAAGACCTGGAGGCAAACGTATTGCCAGATTACTTAATGAAAGTGCGGTGGTTTGGTGGCAAAGCCCGAATGATTGAAGCCCTGAAGGTAATAGGGCATGTTAATGTTCCATTAAACGAAAATTCGGCTGTATTTATTCTGATAGAAATACACTATCAAAGTGGCCTGCCCGAATGGTACCAATTACCACTTTGCTACCTTAGCGAAAAAGCTGCAGGACAATTGAAAGATGCAAACCCTCATGCCATCCTTGCCCGCATGAACCTTAACAATGAAGAAGGTGTGTTGTATGATGCTTTGTTCAATGAGGAATTTCAATTAGAGATATTTAACCGACTGGCTCATAATCAAGATGTTGAACATAAAGACAATGACATCAAGTTTGCTGGCAACAGGCAGCTTAAGGCTCATTTTGCCGAGCAGGAAAAAGTAAAATCAAGAGTGCTCTCCGCCGAACAGAGCAATACTTCGATCGTTTACGACAATAAGTTCATTTTAAAATTTTATCGCAAAGTTGACAATGCCATCAATCCCGACCTGGAAATGAACGCATTCTTGTCAAACCACACCTCATTTCCACACATTCCAGCCTATTTCGGATCCATTCAATGGAAATCGAACCGCGGAAATATTGTGCTGGGAATGATTCAGGAAATGATCGAAAACAGTGGCGATGCCTGGTCTTACATGGTAGACCGGTTAAATGACTTCTATGAAGAAATCCTGTCGGCAACCAGCATTGAGCCTCCCGCTTCAGAACTGAAGGGCAGCCTGACAAACCCTGTTGCTTATGAGGACATCCCTGAATCTTTTAAAGCCCTTTTGGATGCATCGCTGGCAGAGCAGGCGCGGCTACTTGGAATTCGGACTGGCGAAATGCACAAAGCTTTAGCCGGTAATTATCAGCTTCAGGATTTTAGGCCCGAGGAATATTCATTGCATTACCAGCGCTCATTATTCTCCTCTTTGCAATCTTTAGTAAGGGCGGCCTTCCATAATCAGGTACGCAATATCAGCAAGCTTCCGCCCGATGTAAGGGAAGAAGCTACAGAGATACTAAATCTAAAGCAAGATATTTTAGAGTTTTTCAGAAGAATATATCGTAAAAAAATAGATGTGTTGAAAATCCGTGTCCACGGCGATTACCATCTGGCCCAGGTTCTTTATACCGGAAAAGACTTTGTGATATTAGATTTTGAAGGCGAGCCTGCCAAGGCTTACAGCGAACGCAGGTTAAAGCGTTCGGCCTTGCGTGATGTGGCCGGAATGATACGTTCTTTCCACTACGCAGCGTATGCTGGTATTTTCCTTGATGATAAAATAAATCAAACAGACCGCGAAAAACTGGCCCCTTATGCAGACCAATGGTATCATTACATGAGTGGCTTCTTTATGAAAGCTTACCTTGAAACAGTTCAGGGCACAATGATAATCCCTAAAGACAAAGAAGGGCTTGAAGTGCTCATCGAAACCTTCCTTTTAGAAAAAGCTATTTACGAACTCAATTATGAATTAAACAACCGTCCCGATTGGGTAATCATCCCTATAAAAGGCATTAAAGCATTAATGGGGGCTAACTCTTTAGTAATTGTATAAGTAAAATCATCTTATCTAATCAAGGCTTAAGATTTTAAAGCTTAGTTAATATTCGGAAGTAAATATGAAAGGTAACAAGATAGCTATCATCCCCAATGACGGAAACCAGGCTATAGAAGGCGGCTCAGGCTCTTCTGAAACCGAAACATTTTCGCTCTTTTCTGATTTTGATATTGAATTATTTAAAGCCGGAAAACACTATCATCTCTATTTAAAGTTGGGGAATCACCAGGTTCATTTCAACGGAAACAACGGCGTTTACTTTGCCGTTTGGGCACCTAATGCAAAATATGTTTCAATTGTTGGAAATTTCAACAACTGGCAACGATACACACATCCAATGAACGCCCGTTGGGATAGTACCGGTATATGGGAACTATTTATCCCTAACATTCAGGCAGGCGAGGTGTACAAGTATTTCATTGAATCAAATAATGGGTATTCTGTTGAAAAAGGCGATCCGTATGCATCGTGTTGGGAAACCCCGCCCCGGACAGCCACTGTGGTTTGCAATTCAGATTTTGAATGGAATGATACCGAATGGATAAAAAAAAGAAATGCAACCAATTCTATAAATAGACCAATATCAATTTACGAAGTGCATCTGGGCTCATGGAGACGACCTGAAGATGATGGAAGCCGCCGTTTAACCTATCGGGAACTCGCAGAAAGCCTGCCCGCCTATTGTGCAGACATGGGTTTTACTCACGTGGAATTTATGCCAGTTATGGAGCACCCCTTTTATGGATCCTGGGGATATCAGATTACCGGATATTTCGCCCCCTCCAGCCGTTACGGGCCTCCGCATGATTTTATGTTTTTGATAAATGAGCTTCATAACCATGGCATCGGCGTGATATTGGATTGGGTGCCATCGCATTTCCCTACCGATGAACATGGGCTGGTTTATTTTGATGGTACACATTTATACGAGTACCCCGACCCCCGCAAAGGCTTTCACCCAGACTGGCAAAGTGCAATCTTTGACTTTGGAAGAAACGAAGTGAGGGAGTTTCTTATTTCGAATGCGCTTTATTGGCTAGACAAATACCATATTGATGGCTTACGAGTTGATGCCGTGGCATCTATGCTTTATCTGGATTACTCGCGAAAACATGGCGAGTGGGTACCTAACGAATACGGAGGCCGCGAAAACCTGGAAGCTATCAGTTTCCTTAAGGAGTTTAATGCCGCGGTGCACAATCACCATCCCGACGTTTTCACGGTAGCCGAAGAATCTACCGCCTGGCCAGGCGTTACCCACCCTACTGCATTAGGCGGTTTAGGTTTTGACCTTAAATGGATGATGGGCTGGATGAATGACTCGCTTCGATATTTTCAAACCGACCCTATTTACCGCAAGTACCATCAGGGAGGAATCACCTTCAGCCTGGTATATGCTTTTAGCGAAAAGTTTGCCTTGCCGCTTTCGCACGATGAAGTGGTTTATGGCAAAGGCTCGCTCTTGAACAAAATGCCTGGAGACGAATGGAAACGGTTTGCCAATCTGCGATTACTATATAGCTATATGTTTGGGCACCCTGGAGCAAAATTGCTCTTTATGGGCGCTGAATTTGCCCAGGGAATCGAATGGCGGCATAACTTTAGCCTTGATTGGCACCTGGTGCAATACCCACATCATCGTGGAGTACAGGAAACCGTTAAAACCCTCAACCACCTTTACCAAACTGAACCAGCTCTGTATGAGCATAATTTTAACCACGAAGGTTTTGAGTGGATAGACATAAACGATTCGCACAATAGCGTGATTAGCTGGATGCGCAAAGGAAAAAACCGTGATGATGATTTGATATTTGTAGCCAACTTTACGCCAGTGGTAACCCATAACTACCGGGTGGGCGCCCCACGCCATGGCTATTATCGGGAGATTTTTAACTCAGATGATTTAAAATATGGAGGAAGTAATATCCTGAACCAAGGGGATGTAGAAGCCTTTCCGATACCGAAACATGGAAGATCGCACTCTTTTAGCTTAACCTTACCTCCACTAGCGGTAATGGTGTTAAAGCATTTGCGCGACTTTGATTAATTGTTTATAAAATAAAAATCCTGCCATTTTTCAATAGCAGGATTTTTATTCTTTACTTCTCGGCGTGTCTATTTTAATTCAAGAACCACTACTGAATGCGCGGGTAATTTTACTTTTAGTTCTCCACCTTTTACACTGGCACCTTTGAAAGCTACCGGCTTAATTTTATCTGGAGATTCAAAAGAATTATAATCGCCTAGCTTTTCTGATGTCAGGATACGTCCGCTAACAGATTTGAATTTAGCCGAACCGATATTGATAACTACGTCCTGTGCCGCTTTTGCATCAATATTCGTTAACGAAACATGAGTTGCACCATTCTTATCTTTTGATGCCGATCCGGAAACAGCAGGCAGTTTATCTGCGCCAAACACAAAATCGTTACTCTTAATAGTAAAAGGCAACCATTCTGCATCCTGATGTACATTATACATTTCCAAAACATGATACGTTGGCGTTAATAACATTTTTTCTTCTTTAGTAAGAATTACAGATTGAAGAACGTTAACTGCCTGCGCAAGGTTAGCCATACGGATTCGATCACTGTGGTTATTAAAGATATTTAACGTTAAACCAGCAATCATTGCATCACGGATAGTATTTTGCTGGTATAAGAAACCAGGGTTAGTTCCAGGTTCAACATCATACCATCCACCCCACTCATCTACAACAAGTGCAATTTTTTTATTTGGGTCATACTTATCCATTATAGCAATATGCTTATTTACAAGCTCTTCCATAAAGTAAGCGCTTTTCATGGTTTTGAAATACTGCTCATCGCTAAAGTTTGTTGCTGGCCCTTTTTTGCCCCAGTCAATTACAGAATAATGATGCAACGCAACACCTTCAACCAGATTCTGGGAAATATTTTTCATCAACACTTCAGTCCAGTTATAGTCTGAAGAATTAGCTCCCGAAGCAACCCTGAAGATCGTGTTATTATCCCAGCTACTCATAAAGGTTGCATACTTGCGGTATTCGTTAGAGTAGTACTCAGGCTTCATGTTTCCACCGCAGCCCCAGGCTTCGTTTCCAACACCCCAGAATTTTACTTTCCACGGCTCCTTGCGGCCATTTTGCTGCCTCAATTTAGACATCGGGCTCACGCCACCAAAGTTTACATACTGAACCCAGTCTGCTAATTCCTGAACAGTACCTGTTGCAAGGTTTCCCGCAAGGTAAGGCTCAGCTCCCAGCAATTCGCACATATTTAAAAAATCGTGCGTACCAAAACTGTTATTCTCGGTAACACCTCCCCACCAGGTGTTTACAATTGTAGGGCGGTTAGCTTTAGGGCCAATACCGTCTTTCCAGTGGTAAGTATCGGCAAAACAGCCTCCTGGCCAACGCAGGTTTGGCACCTTTAATTTCTTTAATGCCTCTACCACATCTTTGCGCACACCCTCTACATTGGGAATTTTCGTGTTGTTTTCACCCACATAGAAACCATCGTAGATACAACGGCCCAAGTGTTCGGCAAAATGCCCGTAAATGTGTTTGCTGATAATTCGTCCATCAGACTTGGTGCCCAACTCAGCAGTGTTTTGTGCAGAAACATTCAAACCGCAAAACAAAGCGAATAACGAAAGGAAATTCTTCTTCATGTGTATTATAAAATGGTTAGCTAATTCAATAATTGTACCAATGACAATTATTTTTCACACTGCTAAAATATGCTTTTTTATTAAAACACAGAAATTTGAGGTATAAAGATTAAAAAGGATTTTTCGCTTGCAATTTCTGAACAGGAAACAACTAGAAAGCAATGGTTTACCTGTTGAAAACCCTGGTCCAGAGGAGGCGTTTGAGCTGTATGCAAGGCTGCATAATATAAAATAAAGGTCGCCAAGTTAATAGAAAGAAATAATTATACTCTGTGGTAAAATTCATTCTATACCACGTAAAGATACTTGAAAGTGGTTATCACCTGCAAGCGGTATCCGCGATGTGGAATGATCTAGAAGGAAAATGTTTAGTATCAAAGGTTAGTTGATACAAAGTAGGTAGCAGTTAACCTAAATACTACTAAGCATAGCCCTGCATAATTTCAGTCAGCTTGTTTCGAGTAAACGGCTTTACAATAAACTCTTTAACACAGTTAGATTGGTTAAACCGTTCATGATCCAAAGAGCTTATGGAAGAACTAACTATGTAGATATCGATATTTTTGGAGAGGCCAAGTTGTGAATATGAATCTAAAAACTGCCAGCCATCAAGATAGGGCATCTGTATGTCAAGAAAAATCACATCTGGTAGCATCTCGGGCGCTGCCTGATTTTGTAAGAGATAATCCAAAGCTTCCTGTCCGTCATAAAACTCAAAAATATCTTTGGGCTTTACCGTAGATTCAATCAGTTTTCGGGTAATTACATGATATATTTTATCATCATCAATAATTGCAACATGCATACTTCCTTCCATAACTAAAACACCACTTTAAATGTTGACCCTTTATTTGGTAAGCTTTGTACGTTAATCCTCCCCCCTAGTGTTTCAATTTGTGTCTTTATTTTTGAGAGGCCTAAACCTTTGCTATCAAACCCTTTATGAAAAACTTTATGCAGTTTAAATATCTGGTGCCCATATTTTTCAAGGTCGATTCCCAAGCCATTGTCTATTACCTCCAGTACAACAGCTTCATTTTCAACGTAGGTTTTAATAGCAATACAAGGCACAACATGGGTACGGCGGTACTTAACTGCATTGCTTAGCAAATTATATATAATGCTTTCCAGATATAATTTAGGATAATATAACTCCTCAACCTGCAGGTGTCTTTTAATCACTATACCGTCGCATTGCGGTTTAAGGATATTTAAAACATTTGATAAGACATCACTTATTCTGCAATCCTCGTAACGGACGTTTTTGGTAAGTTTAATTTCGAGTATCTGGATTAACTCGCCAAGCGTATTATCTAAAGCGGTAGTAGCTTCCTGTAGCATAGGTGCATAAAGTTCTGCAGCATTGGTATCCTCTACCAGCATATCGGCAATCATTAAAATATTACCTACCGGGCCTCGCAAGTTATGCGCAACAATGCGGTTGAACTCTTCAAGTTGTTCAAATTTATTTTCAAGGTCTATTGCCTGTATTTTTAACTGTTTGTTTTTTTCCTCCAGCTGAGTAATTAACTCCTTACTGTTGGTGATGTCCTGTATCTGCGCAATAAAAAACTTCGGTTTGCCAGAATCATTCCAAACTAAAGAAACCGTTAGTAGCGCCCAAACGATATGCCCCTCCTTGTGGATGTAACGCTTTTCCATGCTATAGGTACTGATTTCCTTATTTAGCATTCTTCTCACATTTGCCAAATCGGGTTCTATATCATTGGGATAAGTTATATCGACGAAATTTAACCTAAGCAACTCGTCTTTAGAATAACCCAGCATATTGCATGTGGCAGGGTTTACATCAATCCAGTTACCGTCGGGAGACACCAGGGACATACCCACCGCCGAATAATGAAAGACGTTAGAAAACTGTTTTTCACTGGCCTTTAACAACTCAATTATTGCCTTGGTGTCAGTAATGTCTTTATGTGTGCCGGCAACGCTTTCTGGCTTTCCTTCCCGAGTACGTGTTATTACTGTACCGGTGCTGTGTATCCACTTATAGCTTTTGTCTTTACATAAAAGCTTTATTTCTAAATCAAGTTTGTCGGTTCGCCCTTCAAGAAACTGCCGGGCAACTTGAATAGCGTAGTCCCGGCTGTCAGGATGAAGTAAATCTACCCATTGCTGAAAAGTGTTATCCAATTCTTCGGGTTTATAACCTAGCAAAGTCTTCCACTCATCCGAATAAAAGACCTCATCCGTCTGCTTACTGTAATGCCATACCCCTAACTGGCTGCCTTTTAATCCCGATTTAAACGGCTCTTTATTGTATTTAATTTCCCGTTGGAGATTATATGTTTCGGTTACATCCAGAAAAGTCGAAAAAAATACATTTTCGCCTCCATGCTGCATGCAATGGGTATTTACACGCAACCATTTAATAGTAAAATCAGGCCTTTTTAAACCTACCAAAATATCTTTCTTCGAGACGCCGCTATTGTGGGTTAAAACTGTTGGAATCTCATCATAAGGAAATGCTTCGCCATTAGCCTTGACAGGTACCCAGGAAGCTTGGTCAAACGTCCATCCTTGTAGCTGCCCACCCGGGTGCTCCAAAATGTCGGAAGCCCGATCATTAAAGGCCACAATTTCCCCTTTAATGTTTTGGATGATCACTCCCTCATCAATCGTGTCTATTATCTTTCGTAAAAAGTCAATGTTAGAGAGCATATCCGGTAAATAAATGAGTACAGCAAAGTATCTGTGTGTAACCGGTTTTTACGAAAAAGGCAGGTAAAGGTTTCTTTAGATATCTCTGTTAATTTCCCTTAGGCTTGATAATTCGAGCTCCATATTTTCCCTTGCCTGCTCTTCATACCTATCTCTAAAAGCAGATGTTTTGTAAATGGAATTCATCTGCAGGAAATGGATTAATACCTTCTGCCGGCCAGAGGAATACATCTCGTCGGAAAAAATCCCATATTCCTTTCGAATGTTCTTTGCATATTCCTCATAACTCTCCGGAGAATAGCCTAAGATACATAAGTCCGCATCCAGAAAATATGCGGTGTCCTTCAGGTGCCTGCCACTATGACTTTTTGTTGCAATTATATGCTGGAAGCAATTTTCAATCACTGCTGGAGGAACAGACAATTCACTAAGCCTCTTAACCGCCAGCTGCGCACTCTTTTCTTCATTATCAGCTTCATTTACATCATAAATGAGGTCATGGTAAAAGGTTGCAAAAAGTAAAGAATCTTCATCCTCAAAATATATTTGAAGGTTATCCAATTCATTAATGATACTTTCAAGATGGCTTAAATTATGATAATACCTGGAGGATGAAGTGTATTGGATCTGAATTTCATCCCACAAGCACAGACACAATTCGTTATCCGAACTGTACTTGGCAGCAAGTTTTAAAAATCGTTCTTTAAGCATTTGGCACTATTGCAACACTTTGTCAATTTCTGCAGCCAATTTCCGGTCCTTTTCGGTCACCGTATTACCGGCATCATGGGTGCATAGTTTAATTTCTACCTTATTATATACGTTGGTCCAATCGGGATGGTGGTTAGCCCGCTCGGCAAGTAAGGCAACTTTCGACATAAAAGCCCATGCCTGTACAAAGTCTTTAAATACAAAGGACTTTATCAATTGGTCGTTTTTTAATTCCCAGTCCATGTTATCCTGAAATTTGATCCTTAACTTTTTTAGGCAAGCTTTTATAAACCAAATCGTACGAATGGCTAATCAGTTCTTTCAGTTGATTTATAGTTAATCGCCCATGCATACTAACTGTATTCCAATGCACTTTGTTCATGTGATAGCCAGGTTTAATTTCATCAAATTCTTCCCTCAAGGCTACCGCCCGTTCAGGGTCACATTTAACATTGAAACTCGAGGCATTAGACAAACCTATCAGCAAAAAAATTTTTCCGCCAACCTTAAAAACAAGAGTGTTTTCATCAAAGGGAAAGGACTCAGTTACGCCGGCTTTTTGAAGGCAGTAGTCCCTTAAAGCTTCAACATCCATATAAATTTTCAATATCTAAAGGCTCTCAAGATACAATATTGACCAGAAAAAGCCGCCAATTACCTTAAGCTAAGCTCGGCCATTTCAAGTGATAGCTTTTTTGCAAAAAACAAAATATAGTGATAACATCTGGCGATGTGCAGGCTAGCCCGTTTGTCATCTCGAGTAAAGAACTTTTGGAAAGAAAAATATAGACATGACATCTGGCGAAACGCAGGCTAGCCCGTTTGTCATCTCGACTTCGGAGAGATCTTAAAGCGCCTTATTATGCGAATAGCCTAAGATCTCTCCTATCGTCGAGATGACAAAGTCTCATATTTTAAAGTGTCTAAAAATGAATTAGTTCCAGATGATGTCATAATAACTTCGGAGAGATCTTAAAGCGCTTTATATGCGTATTGCCTAAGATCTCTCTTATCGTCGAGATGACAAAGTCTCGTATTTAAAATACTTAAAAATGAGCTGGTTGCAAATGATGTCATTATAACTTCGGAGAGATCTTAAAGCGCCTTATTATGCGTATTGCGTAAGATTTATTAAGAAATTGATTTGTTCTTTAATTGCCTAATGCTACTTCGTGGTCTCCTATCGAGATGACAAAACTTTATACCTAAAACAACTAAAAATCAAGTTGCAAATAATGTCATTATAAGTGATCAGAGGAACGAATGGCTTTAGAGAATCTATTGAACCTGTTTCAAGGCATATACAAGATGTATATAAAAAATTCGGGGAGTGTATATTTCAAAAGGCAGCGAATGAATTCCGCGGACATGGGAGTCGGCAAAGAAAGCCAGGTTACTAAAGGTAATTTAAAACGGGTATGACATTTTTTCGTTCCGAATGGGCTAATGCGTTGCAAAATTCTACAAGCTGACGAAAATCGTAGCCCTTAGGTAATGTCCTATGGTTAATTTCTCAGTAGAAACCAGTTTGGCACACTATATGTATAATCTTACCCGTAACCGTGCAACAAACAGTATAGCTGAGATACACACTATCAGCTACTGCTCAATATATATATTATCAACGATTACAAGCATACTCAACCGGGTGCTTTGTTAGTCAGATAAAGCAAAAAGAAGCCATGAAATCAATCATGGCCTCTTTTTATATTTTTAAGCAGATCGAATTGACCTGTCCAAATGCACATATCCGCCATCTACATGAATCAATTGTCCAGTTGTATGGCTCGATCTTTCAGACAAGAGAAAAACCGCGGTGTTTGCAATTTCTTCACAGGTTGTCATTCTATGCCCGAGCGGAATATTGCTATTGATTTCCTTTAGTTTAGCGTCAGGATCAGGAAGGCTATGGATCCACCAGTCGTACAAAGGCGTCCAGCATTCGGCAACTACAATCGCATTTACGCGGATACCATACGGCAACAATTCCACCGCCCATTCGCGGGTTAAGGCATTACGGGCTCCATTAGAAGCAGCATAAGCCGAAGTTCCCCCCTGGCCGGTTTCAGCAGTTTTGGAACTGATATTCAATATTGCACCTTTTGTCTTTTTTAATTCTGGTAAGGCAAAATGAGCCAGTAAATAATAATGAATAACGTTTTTATGGAGGCTAGCCATGAAGCTGTCGTAATTGCCACTTTCCAGCCCTACACCATCGTTTACGCCAGCGTTATTTACCAGTCCGTCAATTCTTCCCAGCTTTGCCACAATCTGGGTTATTGCCTTTTGGCATTCTTCGGGCTTGCTGAGCTCGGCAACTACCTGGAATCCCTTGCCACCAAGTTCTTCAACTCCAGACAAAGCCTTTAAATTATCTGCTTCATTTCGGCCAATAATTACCGGAATGGCATTTTCTCTGGCTAGCATTTTGACAATGCCTTCGCCAATCCCTTTGGCTCCGCCAGATACAACAATAACTTTATCCTGAAGTTGCAAGTCCATGCTTTAGCTATTTTGAGTATGCTTTAAACACTTGTTTAGAAGTACCAAGCCCGTCAATGCCAAGCTCAATTACATCTCCATCTTTAACGTATAGTGGAGGGTTCATACCTAAGCCAACGCCAGAAGGTGTTCCGGTTGAAATGATATCGCCAGGTAAAAGCGACATAAACTGGCTTAAATAAGATACGAGGAACGGAATACGGAAGATAAAATCAGATGTATTGCCATCCTGCATCATTTTTCCATTCAACTTTAACCAAAGGCGAAGGTTATCCGGATTGCTGATTTCGTCTTTTGTTGCCATAAAAGGCCCTATCGGAGCGAAGGTATCGCAGCCCTTTCCCTTGTCCCATGTTCCATTGCGTTCTAATTGGAATTCGCGTTCAGAAACATCATTGTGAAGGCAATATCCGGCAACGTAATCCATTGCTTCTTCTTCGCTAACGTAACTGGCTTTCTTGCCAATTACAAAAGCCAATTCAACTTCCCAGTCTGTTTTTACAGAATTTTTAGGAATAGTTACCTCGTCAAATGGCCCAACCAATGCAGAAGTTGCTTTCATAAACACAACTGGTTCTGCAGGCAAAGCCGCCCCTGTTTCTTTTGCGTGATTAGCGTAGTTCAAACCTATACACACAATTTTAGACGGCCTTGCTACTGGCGAACCCAAACGAACTCCGTCTGGAAGCTTTTCTAATTTACCTTTATTCTCTATTACAAATTTTTCAAGGCGGGCAATTCCGTCCGACTCAAAAAACGCTTCGTTATAATCTTCTCCAAAAGCTGATGCATCATAGTAAACATCATCGATAATCACTCCTGGTTTCTCTTTGTTTAATTCTCCGAATCTTATCAGTTTCATATGTCTGGTATCTCCCTATTGGGATGTCTTATCATTTTTTGAGTGCGCATTTAAAAATGGCGCTTTGTCATCTCGACCTAAGGAGAGATCTTAAAGCAATGTGCATAATAAAGCGCTTTAAGATTCCTCCTATCGTCGGAATGACAAGGTGCATTAACCTGCTATACGGGATTTGCAAGTCCGTATAGCATATTCCCACTAATTATTCAATTTTATAAAACCGCCGTCTAAGCCGTAATCATTTCCTGTAACAAAGCCAGCTTCATCAGAGCATAAATACAATGCAAGCGAAGCCACTTCTTCCGGTTTACCCATTCTTCCTATTGGTTGGCTTTTGGATAGTTTGTCAAAAATCTCTTCCTCCTGCCCTGCGTAATTTTTGGCGATAAAACCATCTACAAAAGGCGTATGTACTCTTGCAGGAGAAATGGTATTGCTACGGATATTATCCTTTAAATAATCCCTGGCTACCGACATGCTCATAGCATAGATCGCACCTTTACTCATTGAGTATGCAAACCTATCGGCAATACCTACTACCGAAGCGATAGAGGCCATATTAACAATAGCGCCACCGCCATTCTTCTTCATCAAAGGCAGGGCAGCATAGAGGCAATTGTAAGCGCCTTTAACATTGACATCAAAAACTCTTAAAAAATCCTCTTCTGATGTGGTATCAGCCTTACCTATATGGGCAATTCCGGCATTATTTACCAGGATATCTACTTTGCCTATTTTCTCGAATGCAGATAACACCTCTTTTTGATTGCTGACATTGCAGCTATAACCAAAGGCTTTGCCACCCGCTGCTTCAATTTCGCTAATTGTGTCCTGGGCAGCAGCCTCACTCAATTCTATAATATGTACCGTAGCTCCTTGCCTGGCAAACAAGGTAGAAATAGCTTTACCAATTCCGCTACCTCCTCCAGTAATAACTGCTGATTTATTTTCTAAAGTAAACATGTTCTTCTATAGTGAAACCCCTCTTTTCCAGGGAATAAAATCATCTTGGCCTAGTTGTACTGATTTTGGTTGTACTTCCCCACTTGCCACTTGAATCACAAAATCGATAATGCGTTCGCCGGTTTGTTCAATACTTTCCGTCCCTTCAATAATTGTCCCACAGTTAATATCAATAATATCAGGCATGCGCAATGCAAGGCTGGTATTGGTTGATAACTTAATAACCGGGGCAACCGGGTTACCTGTAGGCGTGCCTAAACCAGTAGTAAATAAAACAACGTTGGCTCCTGCCGCTACTTCGGCTGTTGTGCTCTCAACATCACTACCCGGAGTACAAAGCAAGTTTAAGCCATTTTTATTTACTTTTTCAGGATAATCTAAAACATCTACTACAGGCGAATTGCCACCTTTTTTTGCAGCACCAGCAGATTTTATTGCGTCGGTAATTAAACCGTCTTTGATATTTCCGGGAGAAGGATTCGCGTAAAACCCTGAGCCATCGGCTTCAGCCCTGGCATTATAGGTTTTCATAAGATGAATAAACCGGTTAGCTGTAGTTTCATCCACGCAACGGTCGCTCATCTCCTGCTCAACACCGCATAATTCCGGAAACTCAGCCAGAATTACTGAACCGCCTAAAGTAACCAGTACGTCAGAAACATAACCTAATGCAGGGTTTGCAGATATACCTGAGAAACCGTCAGACCCGCCACATTCTAGGCCGATACATAATTTAGATAGCGGTGCCGGTTTGCGGCTTGTTTTATTTACTTCTATTAAGGCTGCAAAGGTTTGTTTAAGGGCCTCCTTCATCAGATCAGCCTCTGTACCGATAGCTTGCTGCTCTAAAACAACCAAGGGTTTCTTAAAGCTCGCATCACGTTTGGCAATTTCGCTTTGCAAAATACTAACCTGCGAATGCTGGCAACCCAGGCTTAAAATGGTAGCACCTGCCACGTTTGGATGAGTAACATATCCGGCAATTAAACCGCACAAAGCATCAGAATCTGTGCGAGTGCCGCCGCAACCCATATCATGAGTTAAAAATTTGATACCATCTATGTTTTCAAATAAGCGCTTGCCTGATTTCTCAGGAATTTCAGCATCCAATTCCAAGCTTAGGATGCCATCACTTTCTGAGCCATTCTGATATGATTGTATTAAGGTATCAACATACTTGTCGTAGCTTTTTGCCTTTTTATACCCTAGTTTGTCTTGCAATGCTTCTTTTAAAACTTCAACATTGCGGTTTTCACAAAATACAAGAGGAATAACCAACCAGTAATTGGCCGTGCCAACGTTACCATCAGCACGATGGTAACCCATGAAAGTTTTGTCGGCAAATTTGGCGACGTTCGGCTGGTGCCAGTCTAACTTTCTGTTTCCGAGGGCAAAGCTATCTGCAGCATGTTCCACGTTATTAACGGTTAATAAACCGCCTGATGGTATGGGCTTGCTGGCTTTTCCAACTAATACTCCATACATAAAAATCTCATCACCAACCTGCAAATTGTTAACGGCAAACTTATGCTTGGCAGCTATGGCTTCCTTTAGCGTAATATGATTCTGGTTGAACACAACTTGCTTTCCCTCGCTCAAATTGCTTAAAGCTACCAAAACGTTATCCTTTGGATGTATTTGGAGAAAATCCCTTTTTGTATCAGACATTTATTAAAAGATATTAATAATCGGTATGCAAATTAAGTGTACAATCTGCACTTATTAGTTTCCGAATTTTGCAAAATAATATACGATTTTGGCATTTTTTCGATTCAGTCCGCCAAATGGGAGAGAAAATAGTTTATAAACGGCGAATTAGGAATGACGAGGCCAGTTTCAGAAGTAAAAAGTCTAACAAAGAGCGTTTAATGCCTTCTAAAACAATATCCATGATACCTGGAAACTTCCTTTAAATCTAAAAATGCCAGTCAAAGTGCCGTTCTAGCCTTCTCTGTCGGCAGATCCAGGGGCATCTACGGATTAGCCAATAAAAAAGAGTCTCAGTGAGTCTGAAGACTCAAACCTATTTATGAATCTGTAGTAACAACAGACAGTAAAGCATCAAGCCAGAGCTAAAGTCTTTCAAATTCTCGCCAACAAAAAAGCCCCCGGCAGGTTTCCCCACCGAAGGCCATCGATATATGAAAAATCTTAAAACCGATTAAATAAAACGGTTGATGATATTCTCAAGGTACTCTTGTTTTCCACTGATAGTTGCAGGCTCGCCGTTTTCGATAGCGAAAGCCCTTAAATCCTCCAGAGATAATTTACCTTGTTCGAATTCTTTACCTTTTCCGCTATCAAAAGAAGCATAGCGCTCCTGACGGAATTTTTTGTAATCAGATTTTTGAAGGATATTGTCAGCAGTGATTAAAGCACGTGCGAAGGTATCCATACCACCAACGTGAGCAACAAATAAGTCTTCTACGTCTGTTGAGTTTCTTCTGATCTTAGCGTCGAAGTTTACGCCGCCACCTTGTAAACCACCAGCTTCAAGGAAAATAAGCATGGACTCAGTGATCTCGTTTAAGTTGTTCGGGAACTGGTCAGTATCCCATCCGTTTTGAGCATCACCACGGTTAGCATCGATAGAGCCTAAAACGCCGGCATCAGCAGCAACTTGTAGTTCGTGTTGGAAAGTATGTCCCGCTAAAGTAGCGTGGTTAACTTCAATATTAATTTTGAAATCGTTCAATAAATCATGCTCACGTAAGAAACCAATTACTGTAGCACAATCGAAATCATACTGATGTTTTGAAGGCTCAGCTGGTTTTGGTTCAATAAAGAAGTTTCCTTTAAAGCCATTAGCACGGGCGTAATCTTTAGCAGTATGTAAGAAACGTGCAAAATGCTCTTGCTCACGTTTCATGTTGGTGTTAAGCAAGCTCATATAACCTTCGCGGCCACCCCAGAATACATAGTTTTCGCCACCTAATGCAATAGTTGCATCTAAAGCAGCTTTAACTTGAGCAGCACCATGAGTTAACACGTGGAAATCAGGGTTTGTAGAAGCTCCATTCATGTACCTTCTGTGAGAGAACAAGTTTGCAGTTCCCCAAAGAAGTTTAACACCAGTTTCAGCTTGTTTTTCTTTAGCATAGTCAACTAAAGCCTGCAAACGACGCTCGTTTTCTACGATATCATTTCCATAATCAACCACATCAACATCATGGAAGCAGTAGTATGGTAAGTTTAATTTAGTCAAGAATTCAAAAGCAGCGTCCATTTTATCTTTCGCACGCTCAATTGGATCAGCTTTTTTATCCCATGGAAAAATATGAGTAGGGCCACCGAATGGATCTGAACCATTTCCACAGAAAGAATGCCAGTAAGCACCTGCAAATTTGAAATGATCTTTTAATGTTTTACCCGCTACTACACGATTTTCATCATACCAACGAAACGCTAACGGATTATCAGACTCAAGCCCTTCGAATTTAATCTGGCCGATTCCTTTAAAATACTCTGTCTCTACAGACGATAAAATATTTGCCATGATATTTAGTTTTTTATCTTTTATAAATTGGTTAATTGTTTTTCTAATAAGCGTTTCCAGTCCTGGTAAACTGGCTCGTAAGCTTCTGCTTTATCCGGTGTTACCAGTTGCATAGGCTTCATATTGCTAAATGCCTCTTGTTCAGATGCAAAAATGCCTGCGCCAATACCCGCACCTAGCGCCGCGCCAACACTGCCATCGTTGTCATAAAATTCCACAGGAACATTAGTAGCATTAACGAAAGCATCAGTAAATACCTCACTTAAAAACATATTAGCTTTACCTACACGTATCACTTTTGGGTTCATGCCATTAGAACGCATAATATCTAAACCGTAACGAAAAGCAAATGCAATACCCTCCTGAACAGCCCTGAATATATGCGCCTGGCCATGCAGATTTAAATCGATGTTGTGGAAATGCGAGCCAACGATTTTATTATTTAACATACGCTCAGCTCCGTTGCCAAAAGGAAGAACCCTTAAGCCATCACTGCCTACAGGAACCTTTGCTCCTTCTGCATTCATTTCAGAATAAGAGATTGATGCTCCAAACTGATTTTTAGCCCAGCGGTTTAAAATTCCCGTTCCGTTTATACATAGCAACACGCCGAGATTTTTAGATTTACCATTATAATTTACGTGTGCAAATGTGTTTACCCGAGACTGCTTGTCATACGCCAAGCTGTCGCTTACGCCATATATTACACCTGAAGTTCCAGCTGTTGCAGCAACTTCACCTGGTTTTAATACATTTAAAGAAAGTGCGTTATTTGGTTGGTCACCAGCTTTATAACTAACCGGAATTCCAGCTTTTAAGCCTAACTTTCCGGCAACCTCCGCTTTTAGCTCGCCATGGGCTGAAAACAGTTTAAATACTTCCGGAAACAGACTTTCATCAAAGCCAAAATAAGAAAGTACATCCTTTGATAACTCATCATTTTTAAAATCCCATAGAATCCCTTCGGATAAAGCAGATTCGCTGGTGGTGATTTTGCCGGTTAACTTCATCGAGATAAAATCTCCCGGAAGCATTACTTTATCTATCTTTTTAAAAACTTCTGGTTCATTCGCCTTAACCCAGGCAAGTTTAGAAGCTGTGAAGTTTCCCGGAGAATTCAGCAAATGAGATAAACTCTTCTCCTCTCCTATTGCATTAAACGCATTATTGCCAATTTCAACGGCGCGGCTATCACACCAGATAATCGAATCACGCAATACCTGTTGATCTTTATCAACCACCACCAAGCCGTGCATCTGGTACGCAATTCCAATTGCCGCAATTTCCTCAGGATTATATTTGCCTGTAGCATTTGCCTTCAATATCGCTTTTTGAACATGCTCCCACCACATTTCTGGCGACTGCTCTGCCCAGCCTGGCTGTAATGATTTGATCTCAGACTCGGTCTCAGGATACTGCGCCGAAACTACAGCCGCCTGGTTTTTTGAGTCTACTACAGAAACTTTAATTGAAGATGTACCTACATCAATTCCTAAAAGAAGCATTTTTTGATTGGGTTTATAAAAGTGCCAACGTTGGCATAAAGATAT
>Ga0307408_100000843_pt1 | contig 24232 bp, 22 predicted proteins | sample 322Cmetagenome_FD_202116 | JGI IMG/M metagenome (GOLD analysis project Ga0307408, IMG submission 202116) | Maize rhizosphere microbial communities from greenhouse at UC Davis, California, United States - 322HYB-C-3 | ecosystem: Host-associated > Plants > Roots > Rhizosphere > Soil | place... | reverse complement strand
GTGAACTTCAACACATGGGTAGTTACATTCAGCGGATCTGTTAGGAACTCATCAATGGATACCTGAAGCGTTACATACATTCCACCCCGTAATGCGCTTACCAACAGCGCATCATCAATATCGGCTACCTGCAATTTCTTATTGGAGATCACCTGTGCGATAACTGCTTTTAGCTTTGTTTTTGGATGCCTGAAGAACTTGAAATCAGCATTCGTTTTTTCCAGCTTTTGAAAACCCTGAAGTGACGGAAAGCGCACCTCAAAGAATAACGTTTCCGGCTCGCCTGCTATCAGCAAATTATATGATAAGCTTACTTTACCGCTGTTCAGATCACCGTTTTTACCATCCTCATCAAACTCCAGCAATACATCATATAAGCCTTTTGGCATAACTTCATGCTCCTCCGCATCCTCCGGCGGTAATGGCTTTGTATAGCTAAGCTTACTTTCGGCACAGTTTACATAAATCCTGGGGCCGCAATTGCAGTGGCTACATTTAATCCAGGCATTTTTAATCCCATCGAGATCTATCAAAAGCTTCCTGTAATCATTGATGGTCCATGGAGCGGTAGTAAGTATTTCCCGGGCAGTGAAAAAGGCTTGTTCATCAGCGTTAAACAATTCCGGTTTCTCGATCGAAAGCAAGTCCTTCACATCAAATGAAGCACGATATGAAAGATCGGTTAACGCATAGCAAATCGTTTCTAAAAGGGTAATGCCCGAATCGTGATCGTTATAATCTGTCCATAACTTGCTTCCGAGCTGCTCAATTAATTTGATACCCTCTGCCCGCAGAAAATCGTAATCCTGTCCTGCCGGCAGAAGATTCTTTTTACTAATGGTGATATGTTCATTCACACTCATCGCTGTCGGGCTTTACAGGTTTCTTGGTAATGGTAATATCATGTTTGGAAGCTGCTGCAGATACCAGGATACTTCTTGCCGTGGAAGCTGAAACCTCATCTTTATCGGCACTTTCGGGTGTTCCATCCATCTTATTGTGAAACAGTTCCATATTCAGGATCACCTCTATATACTCCAGTTCTTCCACAAAGTTGATGATGGATGACTTGGCTATTTTTCCTCCAAAGCGGATGTCGCTATTCAACGTATATGCCCACGGAGTAAGGTATTTCAGCAAATCGTCTTTCAATTGCTTTTCGTAAAAGGCAGCATTTCCAGCAGCTAGATCAGTTAAAATCACTTCTGTCTTCACCCGGATTTCTTCAAAGCTTGGATTTTCGACATGCCATTTCATATTGCAATTAGCTCTGGCCTGCAAAAAGCTTTTTATGCTGTTCAAACGGCTGCGACTGGTATATGGGCGCAAAGGATTGATTGCGTTTTTACTTTTCAAATCAGGAATGGTGATCACGGTAACATGCCCCGGAGCAAGCTCATTGTAAACGATTGGAGTTACATCCATTTCAAGTCTGGTATGGTTCAAACATTTCACTTTGTGGATGTCGGGAAACTCTTCCAGCACCAATTGTTCCACATCCCGTATGGTAATTGCCCTGTTCTTGTGGCGCAGCCTTTCGCTTACGCGAGTATCAAAACTCTGCGCATCCTCGGTATATCGACCACCAAAAGAAGAGTAAGGTTGCTCCACTTTTTTAATGGCCGCATCAGGGAACTGCAATTTGGTAATCGTATTTGCAGGCAGTGGCTTCTGCAGGAAATCTTCCGCATTTTGCTGATCGGAAAAAGTTGCCTGAACTACTTGTGCCCGGACATCAATCAAGCGACAAACTTGTTCCGGCAGCTCTTTAATGCTCGATTTTATCCAATGAAATCCGGCGGGCAGTAGTGTGTTTGTAGGATTTGCCTTTTCAGGGATGGAAAAAGAAATGATACCCGTCTCTGTTAATTGCTGAGTGGCATCATTCAGTTCTGTTTTATCAAAAGCAATCCAAAGGTTATTGCTCAAATAACTCCAGAAAACGTGCTTCTCTGGCTTACTTTGCAAAGGATTGGTTGAACCATCCAGTACTTTGAAAAGAACACTTACTTTTTGAGCCGGCACTACATTCTTTAATCCGATATAAAATTCAGCCTGGTTATGAAAGATGGCGCTGTCTTCCGTATGCACAAACTGTGGCATTAATTTAGCCTTGTCTCCCAGAAGATTTGTCGGATCTATTTCATCATAACCAAAAGGATAGAGATGAATAAACTTTGCCGGATTGCTTGCTGATGACAAGGTTATACTGCAGGATGATTCATAGCTTAAATAAACCGATTGAATTTTTGGCAGATATGGTTTTCTGGGTTCTGAAATATCGTCCGCAACAGAAGGTGTTGCCAGGGAAATGAGATATTTCTGCAATTGTATGTAATAGGAATCCCATTGAAAATCAGCGTTTAGCTGTAGCTTAATAAAGCCTCTCTGACTGGTAATATTATAGGACCTGTAGTCGTCTTCATAGCTTACAAGGGCATCTGCAGGAATAAGAGCAGCATTGGAAGGCACATACGTTTGCGCCATCATGGTACTGTCGGCTCCCCAGAAAAGCTCTACTTCGCCTTTATCTTGACCGTCGTTTTCATTGTTTAATATGCTGTAGAAATCCCCGTTAGTCCATACGCCGCCTTGCAGAAACTTGAACTGTGCAGATGGGAAAAACTCATTCTCCAGGTTAACATCCATATCCTGGATTTTTTCGATCAGCTCTGCCCATTCAATGAATAGTTTAAATTTGGTATTACTCTTCGAAAAAACTTCTTTGCTGCCAATAACCAGTCCCGCTCCTTTTTTAGGATTCTGACCGAAAGGTAGGAAGGGTTTGGATGGATCTACTGTTCCGCTGTCTGTGGCAATGAGCAATTCTTTAACGCCATCGGTATTAAACTGCCCGGAGAGCGTCCCCACTTTTACTTTTAGTTCAATAGAAGATATTTGCACATCTTTCAAATCTTCGTATTGATTATTGCCAGCAACATTTTTCAGGAAAAACTTAATAACTGGCGTATTTATATTCTGAAAAGTATCCAGATGTACCCCGGCATTAAAAGCCGTTACAGGGACATCCGCCGCTGCGAGATTTATTGTTAAAGTCGCCTGTGTGGAAGTAGCTGATATGCTGAGCGTTTTCGATAACCATCCCTTTTCGGTAGTGATCAGGCAATCAAATTGCTTGGCGTTTAGTTTATTTAACGCTGTGCCACTTAAAGTTATGGTAATTATCCTCTTGCCTTCCTTCAGGAATAAATAGTGCGATGCCAATGCAAAACCAATATTTGCCAATGGCATTTGTATGGCAGACAAGCTTCCCTCTGTAAAGATCTTATTGGCAAAAGCATGCCAGTCTCCTTGCTCTGTGCTTAACTTCGCTCCTGCGCCATCGCCAGAGTTTGCAATGGCAGAAGCATAAAGGTTTCCATTCAACAGAATTGGGCCTATTTTATCTTCTGTGTTTGCGCGATAGAACGTACGCAACTCGGCTACGCTGGCTTTATTTACAATGATATCCTCATCGCTGGTATAGATCACATCTTTCGACAAACTATCCTTTCCGGCATTGAAAGCCGTGCCTTTTTTTACCAAATACTCGCTTGTCATGTTGGCCAGTTCAAGGAAAAGATGAACGTGATTGGGCTCTGCCTTTTTCGGCGAAAGCCTTAGAATTTCTTTATAGTAATAGTCTAAATGCCGTTTAGTATAGGTATTTAATTCCGACTGTGCATATTTAAACAGATGCAGAAAAGTCAGATAAAGAGCATAATGTGGTTCGTGTGTATTTTGCTGCGTGATGGTCTTCAAAAGCTGCTGCTGGGCATCGCGCACCAAACGGGCATAGGCAGAAAGAAACTCGGCGAAGATGCCTGAGAACAAGTTGTGATTTACGGCATGGTTCAACACTTTCCATACATCCGCATCTGCTACCACTGCAGCATCATGGTTAAATATCGTTTTGTCGGGAGTTATGGTATTGGTATAGTAATCGTCCCAATCGATAATAATTTCGGAATCGTTAAAAGCGAAAATCCATTTATCAGACAAGCCTTTGGTGATGATATCTTTGGCTTTCTCCTGCCTATAGGCCAGAATAGTCCAATCACTATCCGGAACTTCCTGAATCAGTTTGGGCGAGTAATACTGGCCGGCGGCTTTATAGTAACCCAGTAACCTGCGCAATGCAGGGGCAAGCTTGGAATAAATGAGATTACTGCTGCTTCGTTTTAGCGCGATATCATCAGGTAAAACCTTCTGAAAATAATCGATCCTGTAAGCCAGGGAGAACAATGCACTAAAGAGCGATCCGAAGTTTTTATGCAATTGAACGGCATCGTTCTTAAATTCTTCCGATTGTATGGATTCAAATAGCGCCCTTATCCGTTCTTTGTAATTGTTTACATTTTGTACTGCTATCAAAGCCAGTTGCGCAGACACATCGGCATCGAAAAAAGGTTGCCAGTTCTCGTTGTTGACGTGCTGGTTGGCGCTATTGAAATACTTAATATGGCCGGCAAGATTACGTGCGTATACCATCCAATGCTCGAAATCCCGGTTATCTGGCAAAGCAAAATTCGGGTCGAGCGCAGGTAAGATACGCTCCTGCCGGTTGCTGCCGCTACGTAACAGTGGGTTTATATTTTCTGCGCAAGCTGTCATCTGTGCTATGGTATCGGTACTATGGATGATAACTCGGTTCCTTCTTCTCTATAGAATGGAAACACAAAGTTGAATCGGTTATTGGTAAGGCTTACTATGTAATCTACTTCTATTAAAACCACTCCTTCCAGTATATTTTGGGTGTTGATTTCAATTCTCTCAACCTCTATTCTGGCTTCATAAAAAAGTATTGCTGTTTCAATTTTCGATTTGATATAGGTAATGGTTGAGGTATCCAGGCTTTCAAAAACAAGCGCATCCAGATTACAGCCGTAACTCATATTCATCACCCGCTCTCCGGCAACAGTGGAAAGCAGTATATGCAAACTATTATTGATGTCTTCAACACCTTCGGTCATTACTACCGCTTTTGAGCTGATGTCGAATTGGGGGGGAAAGCTCCATCCCCTGCCAATAAAATTTCTATCCGGATTCTGTTCATTGATCATATTAACCTCCAATGTTTACCGTTGCACATCCGGCTATAATGCTTCCGCCATGAGCCGTACTGTCGCCCATTCTGGCAGCAGGTTTTCCTCCAATCATCACCGTTGCCGAGCCTTTAATGATCGAATCCGGCGGTCCGGTGCAGGTGCACATATCACCAAGGCATGCGGCTGGCATTCCGCCGATTAAAACGGTTACAGCACCGGGTGGCATTATTGGCCCTCCAACATGCGGTACCGGACCCGGCTGCACCATGGGACATACATGCATATCTCCTACTCTCGCTGCGAAAGGCATATTCTTTTAATTAATGTTTACAATTGCTCCTTTTACATTAGTATTGCCGCCCGAAGCATACTCTGCACTCATTTCTCCCTTGATCTTCATTTCTGTACTGGCTTTGATTTCTGCTTTCATTGCTTCGGCTTTCAAATCCTTACTTGCTTTGATCGTGAAATCTTTAATACTTTCTATCTGGATTCCCTTATCGTTCATCACGATCTTGTTTCCGTTCTGATCGCTTAGGGTAATGCCCTTATCGTCTTCTGAAATGACCAGTTTGTTTCCCGCGGGAGTTTCTATACTGATCACCTTCTTTTCGTCGTCGAATATCCATTTCATCTTCTCCCGTGATACATAGCCTTTAATGTGGTTGGTGTCTTTGGGCTGAGTGTGGGCGGGAAGCTTGCTGCTGTTAAGCATGCCCAGAACTACGGCGTGACGAGGGTCTTCGTCAATAAACCCCACAATCACTTCATCGTTTATCTCCGGACGGAAAAACATTCCCCGCTCCTTTCCGGCATCCAGTGATGCAATGCGGCACCAAATACCCTCGTCCGATTTATGAATCACCGGCAATCGCACCATAATCCTGTCTTCTCCTTCCGGATCGTTTTCCAGTTTGGTAACCACTCCGGTTTGCAGGCCGCGAATCGCAGGAAGCATGGCTCCCGCCGTGGTTTGCTGAACGCTAAAGCTTTCTGCAAACCATTCAGGGTTGGTTCCGAATTGTATATGTGTATGCCAGTCGCCATGCTCAATTTGATGGCGAACTCCGGTAGCGAGTATTTTTCCTTCAAAACGGGCACCTACGCCGTTTATCTGAAGGATCTTCCCGGGTTTCATTTTTGCAAATCCTTCCACTTTTACCCTGCCCCGAATCTTCGCCAGCCGGTTTTTCTGAAGGCGTGCATCTGCCCATTGCTGCAGCTCAGGAGTGGTTATTTTGCCGCTATGGATCATGTTTACAGCATCCGGCGAAGAAGCTTTTGATAACTGGCCGGGTGTAAGATTTCCGGCCGCGGGCAAGTTTGGCTCCGAAGCTTCCACGGTATCTATCAGTTCCTGATCAGTGGAATTCCAGGCGCTGGCTTTTACTTTTGGAAATTGATAACGTGCATCAATCTCTGCTTCCAAATCCAGCACAGTCGATCCGTATTGAACGGTAAGTTCCGGCGCAGCGCTTACATCGGGCTTTTTGATAGAAATCTTTCCATCATCCACCACGCAGAATTTGCCATTCACATCCGCACGGCATAACATAAAATCCCAGTCGGTACTATTATACTGAACCACTTCTTTGTGCTTCAGGGAGGTAGCTTCCACGTCCTTCTGCAGATTGTAAGGATTAATAAGTTCCTCAAAAATCTCCGAGTCCTTCTTATCCTTGAAATATTTGCTTTTGGGGGCGATAGTCATTCGAACACTTTCGTCCCTGCATTCTACCATCAGAACCGAATTCTGATCTTTAATTTTAATATTTTGCTTAACTACAATTCCTTTAAAGATGGTTTCTTCATCGCTGCTCCATCCAGCTTTTATCTCGATCTTTTTGGCGTGCTCAAATTCTGCAGCGTTACTAATCTCGAAGGTTTCTGCTGCGGCGTCGCCATCCAGTAAAATGATAGTAGCTGAAGGAATACGGTTAATTTCCTTGTTGACCACAATGCTAAGCACATGGTACGTACCAGGTATAGCGGTGCCTTCACTTAATATAGTGAATGTGCATACCGACTTAGGTCTCGATGATGGTATGGTGCGTTCCTGACTCATTCTCTTTTATCAAAAGGCGGAAAAAAAATCTCTGTCCCTGGTTTGATTTGTCTGAAGTTTGAAATATGGTTAGCCTCTGCAACCTGGATATAGAATTTAGGATCGCCGTAAATGGTATAGCATAGCCAGGGCAATGTTTCTCCTTTTTTAAGGATACGCTTATGTGTTAAATCAGGCGAACCTTTCCTTTCTTCCGCAGTTCTTTGCTTCTCCTCATCACTTTTTTTAATAGTGACTTTAACTGTGGCACGGATGGGAGAACCGTCCGGATTGAACAACTTATAATTGATGGTCATCCCGGTTATCCGTCCCTTGAAATCGAAACTTCCCCAGATAACATGCACATGCCTCGGCTCATGCACCTTTCCGTCCAAACTAAAAGCCAGATCCTGAAAGTTCTTCAGGTCTTCGGCAATACCTTTCGGATTCGGCTTTCCGTTGATGATACCCGTATTATCAAACAGGAACTCGAACGTAAACTCTTCCGGCTGTTTAAAAGCAAACTTTTGCTGTTTCCCGCTTGTGCCCTGCCCCTGTCCGCCTTTCACTTCCATCTTCAGGTCTACGGTGTAGTTTTCGGGATTTACCATCGCATAAAACTCTCCGCAAAAATCCTTCTCCTCCATTTTTGCCGAATTGTAGGAGCGGATCCACATCTTTTTTACTTCACCCTTTTCCTCAGCCATCAGCGCTCTTTTTTATCCTGTAAAATTTTCATCAGCTGATCTACGCATTCCTCAACCAGTTTTGATCGCTCTTGCTGCTGACTTTCCGGATTTGAAGCTGGTACGGAGGTTGACTGCCCGGGTTGATTTACCGAAACAGAAATATTTAATTCTGTGATCTGTATAGGCATCTATTAACTATTCTATGGTGAAAAAACTATAGCAGAGTTCGAGCGTCTCCACTACAATAGAGTTTTCATTGGCGTTTAAATCACTGACAGACCATTTGCGGGGCCAGGCGTTGTTTACCTTCCATACTTTCAGTGGCTGATGTTCCGGATTAAGGAGCGTAATGATGATCTGGGCGGGTTTAAATTCCCTGTCGAACAAAGCTTTCTTTACCCATTTAATCACTTCAGAATCCGTAAGCATTCCGCGTTTCAAGGAAAGGTCGGAGAATTTGGTTCGTGTTGGCAATTTATGTTCGAAGCGATTTTCACCACCCTCCTTGATGGATTCAGTATCGTACTCCACGTTTAAACCGCTCACCGTCTGGAAACGCACATCGTTGTCGTTCCCTATCCCCTGAAACTCAACCTTGAAATGAAAGCCCACAGGAGGATAATACCCACCCGCAGAAGGAACCATACTATCAGCCATTGCTGTCTTTTATAAAACTCTATGAAACAATACTTAAACCTTCGTGAGCTATTTCGATAGATTCGATAGCCACCTCATTTCCGTCGGCCTTCAGGTCGCTCGCCTGCACCTTGATCGGGAATGCATTTACAGCCCTCCAGGTAAGTACGGGCTCATGCTTTTCATTCAATAGTTTTATAACAATGTCCCTACGTTCGGCAGTATTCAGGTTAATGGTATTGATCCATTTATAGTAATCGGTATCGCCCTCGAAAGTTCCGCGCTTCATGGTAATGTTGCTGAACTTGTGCAGGCCAGGCATCTTTATTTTGGAGTATTGCTTGCTGCTGCCTTCGCGATATTCAATTGCCTCAACTTGCATATCAAGTCCGGTAACTTCGGTGAAACCTATTTTATTGCCACCCCATTCTACAATGAAGTGAAACTTTGGTAATGGATAGTTTGCCATGATGGTTGTTTTTCGTTTAGATGAGATATTTGAGTTTGAGATGAGTAAGCGCCTAGAATCAATCACACGCCAAACATTCATTCATTCATTCATTCATTCATAGTGTAATCAATTAAAAAACCACACTAATATTAACTTTCTGCCATTTTATGAGAAAAGCGCAATATGATAAACTCGGCCGGACGAACGGCAGCCATGCCTATTTCCACAATCATTCTTCCTTCCAAAATATCAATGGGGTTCATGGTTTTGTTTAGCCCCACAGCAACATAGAATGCATGCTCGGGCTTAGCCCCCTGCAGTGCACCCTGTCTCCAGATATTATATAGAAAATTCTCAATCATGGCCTGCACTTTCACCCAGGTGTTTGCATCGTTGGGTTCAAACACAAATTGCTCTGTAGCCTTTTTAACAGATTCTTCCACCATGATAAATAACCTGCGCACAGACACATATCGCCACTCATTGTCGTTTCCTGCCAAGGTTCGCGCACCATATACGAGAGTGCCTTTTCCGAAAAATGCACGTATGGCATTGATTGATTTACCAGCAGTAACATCAACATTCAAGGCATCGAGCTCTTTTTTTGTAAAAATTGCTGTTGGCTCAACAACGTTATTAAGACTAACATTTGCAGGTGCTTTCCAAACACCACGGGTACGGTCTACCATGGCATAAATTCCAGCAACAGCTCCGCTTGGAGGAATATTGGAGATATAAGTACTAACACCTTTTAGGATAGATTTATACGTTGGAAAAGCCCATTCCAAGGCCGTGTCAGCATCAGAAGCCAGCTTATTTGCTGCAGCAACTACCAATTTAAGGTAGGATCTGGTAAGGCTATCGAAAATAGGATCAAGGGCATTTACAGCCAGATCGGTATTTTCCGCATCCGAACCAGCAGTCAGTATGGGTGAATCAGCAACCCCGGCAACAAATCCGGCTCCCCAAATCGAATCAGTAAATTTAGAGTTCGGGGCCTGCACGGTATAACCACCTCCCCATTTAGTTTTCGCAGCTTTGTCTAAAGCCACAATCTGTGTTACAATTGGTTTAAAAGTGCTGCCTATAGGGGCTTGTACAGCGGATAGTAAGGCAGTGTTTGTAATCAAATCCGAATTTCCGGGCTCCAAAAAATCATCAAGCTTGGTAACGATCTTCATTACATATTCCACAATATTCTGGAAAGCAGTCACGGATTTTCCACTATAATAAGCAGCAACCAATGAAGCATATTGATCTCGTAAATTTGTTGATGGCGAGGCAACCAGGCTTGTTTTAGCTATGATATTCGCTTTATCTGCATAGGCCTTTTCTAATTCAGTTATCTGTGCCTGAAGTGTGGTATCTGTTGTTAATCCCTGTAAAGTTGCTGAAGCGCCATTCCTTTTAATCTTGGTTGCGATATCGGTGAAAGTTACTTTTTTGGGCAAATTGGTCTTAAGCCAGGGCGTATAAGCCGCACCATAGCTCAAAAAGTTAACTCCAATTTTAGAGCGAAACGTTAGCCCTTTCGGATCATTTTCCTTCGTGTCCAGTATGGCCATTCTGTCCATACGGCTTTCATCTGCGCAATGAGCAAGCGCATCTTTTTGAACGTTAGCTAACTCGTCGTCGGTTAAAACTACGGCATCAGGGAATAATAAAATCGTAGGATCGTCTACCTTTAAGAGCGCATCGATACCTGCCTTAAGCTGGGTATCAGTAACATCTGTTCCATACTTGCCTACCGAAACGATATAACAGTCTCCCCCGCCATTCGCATAGAATAAGCGCAAACTATCAAACAGATAATAAGAGTTGCTGATTTTTGCTGATTTAAAATTATTGACATCATCGATATTTACCTCAGCTACAGTAAGTGAAGGTCCGCCTCCATAATAAAGGCTAAACTCCACCATAGAAGAAATACGTTTTGGCTTCTTGAGCAAATCGTCTGGCGCAATCTCGTCGGCAATTTCAGTGTATCCTACAAAAGCAGGAATGGCGGTTTCTACAGGAGCAACCGAAGGTGGGAACTTCGCAATTTCTTCGATAAAAACTCCAGGGGTACTATAAGGGCTAGCCATGTTTTTCTAGATTAATAGTTTATAAATGTTGCAGTTGTATAAATGTCGTTTTTCTTATCCAGCAGCTTATCTGCCTGGGGATTGGGTAAATGAGTACTAATGGTTAGTGCCCCGCTTTTCGCTACCAGCGTTTTGCGTGGCGATTCAGAAAAAGGAATAGGCTTTTTTGAGATGAACTTCCGAAGTCCATCCGGCTGGAATATTATTTCACCGTCGGTATCTTCGATTTTATCAATTGCGTCTGTACGGGTGCTGTAATTCCACAATACTCGTCGTGCTGCCAATGCAATGGTGAATTTGGTTCGTTTAGGCTTTTTCGCTCCATCCACAATTGCCTGTGGATTAGCTGCAGGCAGATTAAATATATCTATAAAAATCGGCAGGGTGTTGTGATTGATCTCATTGACCAGGTAAACAAACCGGATATCGTCGTTTACTCTAATTCGATATTTCCCGGAAGCCAGCGAGCGAAGATCAACCTGCACCAAATCATGTATACTATCAAAGGAAGCGTTAGAGAAAAGTACCTCTTTGTCGTATTGTAAACTGTCTTTGCTAAAAGTGTAAACGCTTAGGCTGTGCTCTTTTTGTTTAACCGAAGTTTTGAAGTTATAGATACCTGTGCTTTGTTCAAGGTCATATTCCGTGTTCGAGAATATTTCCTTTGTATCGGCTGCACTTACAAATTGAACATCTCCGTGTTGCACCCATTTTTCTTTCGAAGCTGTACTATTATCCGGCACTACGCTGCTCCCTCCTCCGTTGTTTTTTGCGATGCTTTCATAGATTTTACCATCGGCGCCCTTCACAAAATCTCCCGGAAAATAAGCCTGGCTGCCTGTATAATCTTTAATGGTTTGAGTGATAAAATGCCTCCCGAAACTTTCGTTCCCAATCAGGTTATGAAAATTGAAAACAGGTGGATTTGATGTGGCGAAAGTGATATTGCTGAAGTTCAAATAACCGGCAGATTGAGGAACCATGATAAATGAAAACTTAGTATAAAGATCCATGTCATGATAAACCTTGCCACTGCCATCTACCTTCGTTATAACCAGAAGCTCATTATCCACTTGCCTTAATGTAAGTTCATACTCCCTTAATAACTTCGCAGTTTCTGGTGTAGGAACAAACTGAATTTGATTCCATCTTCCGGTGCTGAAGAACGTGTGAAGTACTTCTATCGAAAAGAGTATATGGAATTTGGTTCTCAATGTATGATAGATGTTTTGGTTATAATTTCTTCAATGAACCTTCCTTCTGTTACCTCTGCCGTCTCATCCTCCAGTGTTACCTGCCGAATTTTATACATTACCGAGGGAAGATACTTGCCACCCAGCGTGCTCCAGATATGGTTGATCTGTTCAAAATTGAGTGTAAACAGATCTGCATTTAACTCCTCTATGCGGTTGTCGAGCGCCGGATAATCGATTGGTGTAAAGGTATTTTGCGCCTGAAAAAACTGAAGGATATGCGTTATCATCTTCAAATTATCAGAATAGGTACTAAAATTAGCAGCAATAAGTATGTAGATGTTAACCCGGATCGGCGGATTTTTATAGGCGATCCCTGTACTGGTTTTCGTGTAATTTTCCCTGACTTTGGAAACCTTGTCTTCTTCGATATTAATAAGCGAAAGAATGATCCTGTTATTCAAAGGGTTACTCGCCGAATCGCCATCCGCGACTTTCGCAATATTCCCTAATACAAGACGCGGATCTGTAGTTGAACCAAGTTTTTTGTTTAAAAACTTATTTATCTCAGTAGATAAAAACGCAAGGCTTTCACTGATCATAGATAGTTAAACGAAAATAATAGAAGATGGCAGATATAAATATTGATTCAAGAGTAGGTAGACTTTCGAATCACAAAAGTAAATTTAGATAACAATTGGGGATTTGCAAGAAAAATATTTTTTTATTCCTGAGAAAAAGTGTGAAAGTCTTGAGGGTGAGAAGTTTTTGATCAGTCGGATTTCAATCGCTTTCTTTTCTTCCAAATAGTTTCCTTAGCGTCCTTTTTGCTTTTTCCAAGGGTGCCTTCTCTTTTTTGGTGAGATTTTTTCCGGCGCGGTTCTCATAAAAATTAAGCATCGACATGGCTGACTGGAATGGCCCGGCTTTTCGTCGTTTACTTACTCAGCAGAATGCTTCAAGATCGGGCGATCTTTTCCGGTTTTCTTTTTTTGTCTGCTTTATTCAATATGAGTAATGACATCGGCCTTAATAGTACTTCTTCCCCGCAAAGGGAAAAGTTTTAAGTCCGTAGCTTTTTTCGCGCACAAATACCATTGTTCGGTTCGTTTAGGTAAGATTAAGTCGTTTTCTGGATGGCTCTGCTTTTTTAGGTTAAAGTAATAAGCTTCTTCATAGATTTAGGCCTTCCGCGGTTTTTTCCTTTAAACGCAATGGAAGGAAAATAGGACAGAAGTGTCTCATCCCCCTGTCCTACTCAATTTTAAGGAAATCAGGAAGGTTAGCTCGTTGTATTGCCGCTGTACAAATAGTGCACCGGCAACACAATGGGTTCAACTGGGGGAACTCCATTCTTAACAAGAATAGGCATCAGCGTTTTGCCAAATTCATTAAAGTGGCCAGCAGATTCCCAAACATCTACAACCATCCAGCCATTGGCAGTGGCTGCTCCCACATGATAGACCAATCCTTTCGGATTTTCATGGCCCATTGCCCGCAGGTCTTGCCATATCTGGTCGTATTGGTTTGATGTCATACCGGGCATGTCAAAATGAACTACTACTTTTTCCATTTTATTTGTATTTAGTTTCTTATGGTATTGTTTTATATAACAATAGGATTGGCTTCAATTTCCTTTACTTTATGAGATTCTTTTGAGATAGACATCCAGATAATTCAATCAACCTTTAAAAAGTAAACACAGGTCCCTATTGTGATAGTTTCCATCTAAAGTATTAATAGTGGATATGATGATTTAAGATCTTTATTGACAGCTAACTCCCTTAATTTATATGGTTAATTCGTGTGCTTGCTGTGCAGTAGCACCATGTAATGTATTCGTGTCACAGATAGTATATTCAATAAAGAATAACACAGTCTTTTGTTTAAAGAAATTGTATATAAGTGGTGGTAAACCTGCTATTTCACTACAGTAGCTTCTAACTCAACTTTTAATGTTTCAAAAAGGCTTTTGACTTCCAACAAAGTAGTGGTTTGCTTGATGTTGTGCTTATCAATCCATTCTTGAAAAATATCAAAGCAGGCAAAAAGCTCTTCTGAGGAAGTGGTGTAGATATTTAATCGTACAATATTTTTAGGATCATAACCAGCCTCGTTAATCACTTGTTCCAGATTTTGTATCGTCTGGATCAATTGGCTTTTCATATTGCTAGTACTTGCTTTTCCATCAGCGTTTATAGCGGTCTGGCCTGAAACATAGAGTGTGCTTTCTACATGTTTCACCTCAACAGCCTGCACATAACTACGAGCATCTTGCCATTGCCAAGGATTAATGATTCGCTTTTCCATTTGTTTTTCTTTTAGATTTTCCATTTGATTTACTTTTTTACTTTGTGCCGAAACGCACATGATCGTTAATAATGTTGCAGCTACACCTGCTACTAGTTTTTTCATGTGTTTTTATTAAAAATTCACACTTCAAAAGTGTGGAGAAAAAAAGTAAGAAGCTGTGAGCTACATCACAAATACAGCACAGAACGTGTGTGTTAAGAAAAAAGTCTACTCAGCGTTTCCCTTGAAACACCAAGATACAAGGCAAGCTGGGTTTTAGGCACTCTCTGGAAAAGTGTGGGGTACTGTTTGAGCAGCTGGTCATAACGTCCTTTTGCATTGGTGGTCAGCAAGGATATGATGCGTTTCTGTGAACCAATAAAGCCGGAATTTGCTTTTTTAAGGAAAAAGCTTTGCATTTTTTGAAGATCTGAACACAACTTTTGGTAATTTTCTAAAGAAAGGCATAACACATTAGTATCTTCCAGGCATTGTAGTGACATAGTAGCTTTTGTTTGGTTGAAATAAGCAGGGAAGTCACTTTCCCACCAATCCTCCATTGCAAAAGATATAATGTGCGTCTTGCCCGAATCATCTGTATGGGTCAGTTTTAAAAGTCCTGACACCACGAAATAAGCATACTTCACCTTTTCACCCTCTTGAATAAGGAATTCTTTTTTTTTAAATTGTTTTGCAGTGAAAAGAGAGTATATAAGCGAAAACTCATCATTCGTTAATAGCACTACTTCTTCTATGTGGCTCCTTAGTTTTTCTTGCATAGAATGAATTTTTTTGCATTAATTTATCGAACTCATATAGTGTCAACCGAAATAGCAGCTAATGTATTGCAGCTACCTGAAGGGCGGACTTTTACCACAAAACTTCGTTCGGAGAAATAGCATTCGACTTGCACAAATGTGTCTGCGAAGCACGAAACCGCGCCTTTTGGGTAGGCCCTCTAGTAATTATTTCCATTCCCATTTTTCGTCTGTGTCGTATTTAATTTTCAAATGGTTAGCAAGTTCCTTTAGTCTGGCTTTTACGGTGTCAAAGTTAGTTATCTTGTCCTTTGGTAAAATGAATGATTGTCCACCCTTTAGCCTAACTAAAATTGTTGTAGGGATTTCACATATTTCTTCTAATTCAGTTGTCAAAACTTTACTTTCACTTCCGTTGTCTTTTGCTAAAATATAGTCATTGCTAATCTCCAAAGTTGCAATTCTTCCAAGTCTGTCTTTATAATTTTCTTTAATGAAACTCTTGTAATGTTTGATATAATGTCGCCTTTCCCAAAGTGGGTAAATAAAAAACCAAAGAATTCCGAAAAAGAAAAATATTATTGTCAGAGAAACTTTGTCTTGAAAGAGAGATAAAAGTCCAAAGGCAACGTAAATTAATGGCACTATTATCTTGCTTCTTAGTCTTTTCTTTTTTATACGGTCAGACTTTGATGCAACAAAAAGTTGATGCGTCAAGAAGTCGTTTTCGTCAATTTTATAGTCTATCGTCATTGTCGTGTATTATTGGGCATAACGGTTAAGGCTTTCCGAAGATGGCGGATAGAAGCACTCATTGTTACCCGGCACAAAAGTTAGTTAAATGTAGAAAATTCTGGAAAACCACGTCACCCGTCATTTTCGCAAAAGTAATATTACCTGCTGGCATTCTTGTCCCCGACCACTATCGTCCAAATAATTTCGATAGAAATCCCCTTTTGACTTGCTTTTCAACTCCCCAAATCAACTGTGAGTCGTGTCGTTTTACTGTTTCAATGTTAGGCCCAAACTTGCCCCATGCAAAACCACTTTGATTTGATTTCGTAAGTCAGCAATCACAAAGTTCTCTGGAAGCGATAAAGCAAAGTTCTTTAAAGCCGTGTCGTCAGATTCTCTTGCGTTTTCAAGTTCGACAAAGTTGCCAAATCCGTCTCCGGCAAGTTGAACTGAATGTGGAAAGAACTCTTCAAAACCAAACTGTCCAACACCGTCAAAAGTGACTTCTTCAAGTCCGTAAAATTCAAAACCATTTGGAAATTTAAGAAGGTCTTTAATTTGACCTGGTCTTTCTAGTTTTCCATTTTGGAAACAACTGCCGTAGCTATGACTTTGATAAAGTGCAACATTATAAAATCCTTTAAAACAGAAAACCCTCTTTACATATCATAAAGAGGGTTATCGGCAGCCGGACGGAGTAATGGAAACCTAATTCTTATTCACTATTTTATTTCAAATGTATTTAAGGAATGAGCATCCAGCATCAAATCCAAATATTTAGCACCTAACTTTACAGTTAGGCGTTGTTCCTTATCGCCCAAATTACCCGCAATAATTATTTGTTTACCTTGAGGGGTAAGGAACACCAATACAGGCTTCTTGTCATTTCCGGCTTGTTTTATAGATAATAAGCTTGAACCAGGAGAAATATAGCGGCTATAATGCTTTACTGCGTAATATTCTGGTGTATAAACTGCCGTTTTCTTTTGTGAATCTACCCGAATGAGGGCATTCTGTTTCCATCCCCAGGCACTTTTACCCTGGTCTGCCAGGATTGCATTCCAAAACGTATATTCACTGCAGCCGTTACCTAAATAATGATTTATAAGCCCGAAAGTGTGCTCTGCAGATTTCCAGTCGAATGAACCCCAACCGCATTCACTTTCAGTTTGCACGTATTTATATTGAGGATACTTTTCTCTGATGCGAGGCAAAATTTGTCCTCCCTCCCATTGAAACCCTACGCCTTTCACCGTTTCTGACATCCGCGGGTCGGACAGGATTTTATCGACAACATCATATCTATTGGTGTTTATAGTACCCAGATACAATGATACTTCCGGATGTTTTTCTTTCAAAGCCGGCGCCAAATATTCCGTATTGAACCGGATTGTACCTTCAGGCGTCCATGCGCATCCCGGATAAATCGTATAGCTATATGCCTCATTCTGGTACATTACCTTGTTGATAGGGATACCCTGCTCTTTGTAAGCATCTATGAATTTGCAGAAAAAATTTGCATAAGTCTTCAGGTAACGCTCATCTTGAATAAAGTAATCGTTCACCGTAAACTGTTGTGGAAACACTTTATCGTTTTTCTCGGTGCTGCCTTCATGCAGAATTACATCTGACAGCGGCGACATTTTATTATACTCTTTGCTGCTTTTAACTGAATAATAGTGATTTACTTTCATCCAGGATGGCGGAGACCAGGGAGATATCCAGAAGCTAAGCTTTGGATTATAGCGCTGGGCTGCTTTGATATAAGGGATCAGCGTAGTTTTATCGCGGCCTATATTGAAATGGTTTAGTTGAAAATCTCCGTCCACTTCGTCGCAACTATACCAATCACGAGAGTAGTCGTTTGCGTTCATAGAAAAACGCCCCATAGTAAATCGCAAATCCCCCTCTGGCGAAAAAAGCTGTTGCAAAATCTTGTCTTTCTCGTTTTGGGGAAGCAAATTAAGAGCATCCCAACCGAGCTCATTAAAACAGGTTCCCCAGCCCTGAAAAGTTGTTGAGCCTTTCTTGTCGGCAATTATCAAATCGGGAGTTGAAGAAACGCTCTTCTGCAGTTTTGCTTTATTTTGTTTCCAATAGTTTCCTTCCTTGCTACTTACCCAATTTACGTCTTGTGACTTGACTTGTGACGCTAACAAAAGGCATAAACAAATTAAATAGATCTTATTATACATTTCTTTTTATGTTTTTATCTGAGTTTTAACGGTGTTTATAAATAAATGCAATAATACTGATCAAGCCTAAAAAATAGCCTTGTTAATCCATTAATCTTAAAAATCTTTTTTTCCTAGCAGAGTCTCTCGGAGAGGCCTCTGCGCCTTGGCAAGATTGTTAGTGTTTAAACCACCTTACACAAGTGAAGGAGGAGTTATTTCTAACACATAAGGCACACAGCCTGGAAAAGGGTGCCGAGTCCTTTTCAATTTTCAAGAGACTCGGCTAGGAAGCAAGTACATTGTATGATGTTCAGCCGAACTTCAGCTAATTCTTTAACTTATGCAATCCTTAAGGCGAAAGCATAGGAAAGTTCAGGTTTTCTTTCAGGGAGATTAACAGTTAAACCTTCAGCAGTTTGTTTAAATGATAGGTTAGAGTCCATTCCTAACATTTTTACATTTTCAATGCTTTTATTAAGATTATTGCTTCCCTCCTTCATACTTTTAATTAAAACCTGCCCGCTTTCCGGCCATCCCATTACAATAGCATAAACCACATTATTTTTTGTGGTGAAACGAATATCCAAAGATGTAAAAGGTTTGCCTTTTCCTTCATTAAAGCCTTGTGCCGAAATTGGTGCCGCTGACTCCATTGCAGGCCCCTCCCCAAATACAGCCCATGGCCGGGTGTCGTAAATTGCATCGCTGTTTACCGCCATCCATTCGCCGATTTCCTCTACAATGGCACGTTCTTGCTCATCAATGGTTCCGTTGCCTCTTACAGGTATGCTCAGTAATAAATTTCCGTTTTTACTTACAACATCGGCAAGGGTATGAATTACAGTTTTAGCAGTTTTATATCTCTTATTGTTGTAAATAGTCCGATCATAATGCCAAGCTCCAATACAGGTATCTGTTTGCCATGGAAGGGGTTCGATTGCGTTGCTCTGGCCGCGTTCTATATCCCATACCATGCATTTGCGCTGCAAATCATCTAGTACTTTACCAAATATCACGGCTTCCAGGGATCCATTCTTTCTGATACTTCTGTTATACATGTGAGCCGCGATACGCAGGCCAGCGTCACTTATGGGCCATAGCGGAAAAGCCGTATCATCAAAATAAACCATATCTGGATTATATGAATCAATCAGATCAACAGTGCGGTTATAAAACTTCTCACAATATTCCTTTGACGGAACGGCAACTCCATTACCCCAGTTCCATTGTTTATGGATCATCCCATTATTTTGACTATTCGCACTCAAGGGATGATTTTGCTCATAGAGCTCTTGCGGATCTAAACCATCCCACCATTTGCCTTTCCCATCTGCTTTGCTCAACTTTCCATCATAAGAAACTCCGGCAAAAGGCCCGCTTTTATCAGAGCGCTGCGCTGTCTCCATCCAGCTCCAGGCATGTGCAGCATGAACGCTTACTCCAAAATGTAAACCGTTTTTCCGGGCTGCTTTTTCCCATCCAGCGATGAGGTCTTTCTTAGGCCCTATTTTAGTTGAATTCCAGTTTTTTTGGTATTTGCTTTTGTATAGGTCAAAATTATCATGATGATTTGCCAGCGCCATAAAATATTTGGCGCCGGCTTTTTTGTAAAGAGAAAGTAATTCTTCGGGATTCCACGCTTCGGCTTTCCATTCGTTAATTACATCCTTGAAACCAAATTTTGAGGGATGCCCGTACTTTTCTACATGGTACTTATACTTGTGGCTTCCCTCCATGTACATTTCGCGGGCATACCAATCTCCGTATTCAGGCTCGCACTGTGGCCCCCAATGAGCCCATAATCCAAACTTGGCATTTCGGAACCAGTCGGGGGTTTTATAGGCTGATAGTGAATTCCAGTCAGGTTTAAAAGGGCCAGATGCGATCCCTTCAACTGAGGTGTTAAAAATGTTATCAGCAGCGTTTAGCTGCCTGGCTAGGGTCAATGCCGGAACTGATATCGCCAATTGTTTAAGAAGCTCTCTCCGTTTCATATTAATAAGTGATTATTATTGTGTGTGTTGTTTTTATGATATCGTTTTTCAACTCTCCAAAGAATAGGCATGCCTATCACTATAGTTGAAATATTTTATTCATCAGTACCCATTTCTCACCGTCCGTGGCCCAGGGCAAAGGCTTTTGAAATCTCGACATCAATGTTTCCCATTCTTGTACCTTGGGATTTGAAGCATCCATTTCAGATTTACGTTCAAATGAAAAAGATTCATCTGTTTCAACTATCATAAACAAGCGGTTTCCGGTTCGGTAAATTTCCATATCTGTTATACCGCTGTCCGTTATGCTTTTTTTAATTTCCGGCCAGCCTCCTATATGCCAATTCTCATACTCTTTAATTAATACAGGATCATCAACTAAATCTAAAGCCAGGCAATATTTATTCATCAAATCAATTTTTTGTTAAAGTTTCTTGTGAACCGGATAGTGAGTATCACTTCAGTGTCCGGTGCTTGTTTATTTATATTTAATACTAGCAGGCTAAGTTGTATCGTTTTATCAATAGCCCTTTCCGATTGTGGGATATTAAGGCAATAAATTTCCCTATCCGGCTATCAGGACTTTTTAATGGGAACCTCTAAAAACTTTTTTTGCCTCATCCCCATCCGTTCTCCCCCTACAAAGGAGTCATTCGAACAAAAGAGAAAGATTTATGAAGTTTGTATAGGTTCCCTAATGCATAAGAAGCTTATTAAAATAAAACCAGGAAGGAATCAGGAAGAATTGTTTTGAATCATACTTCTGTTATAATTAGTCTTGTTAGTTTTAGTCAGCTCGATGTAGCATCGTTGGGCTCTGCCGTTAGCGAATGGCAACTATACAAAGTTAGCTGGTGCTTGAATGATTCAATTACATGAATCAGACTTTCTTTTATACAAAACCGACACAGTAGAAAACTTTTTTTGGATCTCTTTAAAATAAATATAGCCTTCAATCAGAAATTAGAATAGATTTATACCTAATAAATCTTTACATCAACGAAAATAAAGAGCTAAGCTTGCCGATAAAAGCACACACAAACCCGACTTTTTCTTACATTTCAGACATACATTAGTTTATGGCCAAAAGAATATTGAAGCATTCGTTTTCCCTTCTACATATAGATTATGTAAAGCTTAATCAGAAATGGAATTTCAATAATGTAATCAGCCCATATTACCGCCTGTATTATATAGACGAAGGAGAAGGCTTTATTTCTGATGAAAAGGAAACCATTAAATTAGAGCCGGGCTACCTTTATATCATTCCCAGTTTTACATTGTGCCACCTTAAATGTCCCGATTACTTAAGTCAGTACTTTGTCCAGTTTTTTGAAGAATCCGCTGTGGGGATATCCCTATTTGCAAACAACAGGGCCTCAATGAAAGTCAAAGCACTTGATTTGGATATTGAAAATTTTAAAAGGCTGCTGTTGATTAATCCACACAGGGGAATTAATCGTTCGAACAATCCAAAAGTTTACGAGAAGAATATATACTACAGAGAATACCAGGAATTAAATAATCTGCAGAGCATGTCTGTATATATGGAGACACAAGGCATTATTTTACAGTTGGTTTCAAGGTTTTTAACGCTGGAAACTTTTAAACAGTCCGATATACCCTCCATCCCTTCAAAAATTCTGGAAGCAATAAGCTATATTCAATTAAATCTACGTAACAACTTAACTGTAACTGATCTCGCAAAAAGAGCAAATCAACACCCAGATTACTTTTCGAGGCTTTTTCATCAATCAACAGGAGAAAGGCCAATTGCTTTTATTCATGAAAAACGGATTGAAAGAGCTCAGTACCTAATTACAACTACTAGCATGTCTTATGAAGAAATAGCTTCAGAAACAGGTTTTGAAAACTCCCCATATTTTTCCAAAGTTTTTAAAAAAGTAACTGGTATGACGCCTGGGCAATATAGGGAACAAAACAGGTTAAAGGTAGTTTAGTAGCTTAAAAGTGCGGTATAAAAAAGAATTGAAAATTTACTAATTGAATAATGAAGCAAACTGTGGGCCATCAGCGCTTCGTTGCTCAAGTGCTGACTTTTGTTTAGAACTTCCTCTCATCCGCGTTTCTGTTTTTGAAACTCTTTAGTGTGACTCCGAATTGCCGAAAAAAACTTCTGCGAAAGCTTGTTTGAGAACTAAACCTAACCCTGTTCCGGTTCTCTGTCAGATTCAGTTCACCTCATATCCGGCTACAACAAAAGTTGATTCGGCTACATCCGCCTGATAACTCTTCTTGAAATTTGCATAATCAATCAAATTAGCAAATGAAAATAATTTTAACAGGTTCACTAGGCCCAATAAGTAAACCGTTGGCTATACAGTTGACAGCAAAGGGCCACGAAGTAACTGTCATCAGCAGCCATGCAGACAGGCAAAAAGAAATAGAAACATTAGGAGCTAAGGCTGCGATCGGAAGCATTGAGGACGTTGATTTTCTAACCGAGACTTTCACCGGAGCCGATGTGGCTTACCTGATGGAACCCACCATTAATCTGTTTGACCCGACTGTTGACCTGCTCAAACATTACGAAAAAATCTGCGAAAAATATGTTCAGGCTATACTCAATTCAGGGCTAAAGAGAATCGTTCACCTAAGCAGTATCGGCGGGCATTCCAGCACTGGAAACGGCATGTTGGCTTTACACTATTACGCTGAGCAAACCTTAAAAAGATTACCGGAAGATGTAGCGATCACAACCTTGCGTCCGATGTCGTTCTATTCCAACATTATGGCATTCATACCCACCATTAAGGAACAAAACGCTCTAATTACCAGCTACTATGCGTCTGAACCTGAGCCCTGGGCTTCTCCATTCGATATTACGACTAAAAACAGTATCTGAGTTTCATAAATTCTGGGCTCTTCCCAAGCCGGAACATCCCTTGCTAAGTGTTATAGACTACAGGGATATTGACCACTCCCTAGTTAACCCAGAGCAACCCTTAATATTGGATTGTTATTCCATCACCATCAAGCGCGATTTAGGTGTTAAAATGATATACGGACAGCAATCTTTCGACTTTGATGAAGGTGTGATGTTTTTCATGGCTCCTAATCAGGTATTTAGAATTGAGAAAGAGCCACGGAATATTGCAGGCCGTTCTGGATGGATATTGCTTATCCATCCAGATTTTCTCTGGAATACATCTTTGGCCATAAACATTAAGAGATATGAATTTTTTCACTATGCAATGCACGAAGCTTTATTTCTTTCCGAAAAGGAAGAAGAAATTGTTGTAAATATTATTAAGAACATCCAGCTGGAATATCATTCCAACATTGACAACTATAGCCAAACCATTATAATTTCCCAACTGGAAACACTACTAAATTATTCTGAAAGGTTTTATCAGCGCCAATTCATTACCCGTAAAATCAACAATCACAAGCTATTGGAGCGCCTGGAACACTCGTTAGAAAATTATTTCAATAGTGATGATCTGCTGAGGAAAGGTTTACCCAGCGTAAAGTTTGTAGCTGATCAGCTGAATGTGTCAACCAGTTATCTGAGTGGTTTGCTGAAACTACTTACCGGAAAGAATACACAACAGCATATCCAGGACAAAATCATCGAAAAGGCAAAGGAGAAATTATCTACAACTGATCTGTCAGTAGGTGAAATAGCTTATGAACTTGGTTTTGAACATCCGCAGTCTTTCAACAAGCTTTTTAAGACGAAGACAAAACTATCGCCATTAGAATTCAGGGCGTCTTTTAATTAGAAAATTTTCCGGGTATTTCAGTAGTAATTCAAAAACGGCTATATGGTATTTGTTTCGTCTGGCCATTGAGCTGAATGGACAGAAGAAAATCAAGTGTATACACATCATAACCCGTTGAAGCCGGCTTTGTGGAAGAGCCTTATTATTTGGACACATAGTGGTTCAAAAGATTATTCCGAAACAGGTAAGGGCGGAATTGACCTTTTGTTCTTATGATGAGGTCATAGCCACAACCGGTAACGCTGATTTAGTTTTCGGGATTGACGGCACAGTAAAAAAAATGGCTGAATAGATCTTGAATCAATCTATTCAGCCATTATGAAAAGGATGCTCCTGGCCTCGTCATCTATCAAACTACCACATCAGTCGATAGGCAGTTTTA
>Ga0307408_100000842_pt1 | contig 24236 bp, 32 predicted proteins | sample 322Cmetagenome_FD_202116 | JGI IMG/M metagenome (GOLD analysis project Ga0307408, IMG submission 202116) | Maize rhizosphere microbial communities from greenhouse at UC Davis, California, United States - 322HYB-C-3 | ecosystem: Host-associated > Plants > Roots > Rhizosphere > Soil | place... | reverse complement strand
CATAGGCCCGGCTCCGCTGGCGCTATAAGCCGGATGGAACCGAAATAGTGCTGCCGTAGCTCAGTGGTAGAGCGCATCCTTGGTAAGGCTGAGGTCGCGAGTTCAATCCTCGCCGGCAGCACCATTTTTTCTCAATGACTTAGCCGCGATCTGCGGACCTTCCTCAAAAGCCAAAATCTTGCTGGATAATGACGGGATAAGGACGCGATCCAAAGTGGACTCGCCCTGATCTTCGCGACATTATCACCCCCACAAAGGGGGCAATGATGCGATATCTGCTGGTAATTCTCAGCGCGCTATCTCTCACGGGATGCGACAAGGCTGCGTCACAGGGCGACGCCAGTCCGCCGCCAGTTTTCAATCCTGCGCCAATCGCGCCAGCGTCTCAATCTGACTTGGACGCGCTCAAGCAGGAAGTCCAACGCCTCAAACAAAGCGTCGATGCCATGAACCGTCCCGCCGAGTTGAAGCTAGGTTCCAAGGGCTTCGATACCGTTCGCACGGAATATGGCGCAATCACGATAGAATGGACGGCATCCGATCCTGCCGGCGCTGGCTCGAAGCTGACATTCAAGATCGGCAACCCGCACGCCGCCACCTTGAGCGATATCGAAATTTACGGGCATCCGGTCGGAACAGACGGGAAGGATGTCGACAGCAACACACTTCCTTGGAAGTTGAAAGCGGACGCGCCAGGCGGATCATGGTCGCATCTCTCGGCCATCGTGGATGATGTGCCACCGTCAAAAATTGCAGGCTTGCGGATAACCGGGGTCACGGTCGGCGGCATCAGCCTGAAAACGCCGTGAGTAAAATTCTGAAAACCACTCCCCCGGCGAACTGACAAAACTGACAGAACTACCCTGCCCAAGCTATGCGCATGACGCGCATCTGCTGAGTGTCACGCCTTACCGCCCGTGTGATTGCGGGCGTGCCATCTCGGCTCGCAGCAGATCCATGGCCTCGCGCGAAGGCCCAGCGGCCGCAGACGCCGCTTTGGCCATCACCAGTGTCTCTTCCGACCATCGGCTTTCCGGGAAGCGCTGCACCATCTGCATGAACCGGGCAGCCTTCTGCCGGGACGTTTCGAGGGCGCCGAATAGATCATCCAGCAGCCGGCGATCAGCTTCCAGCACTCCCCTTTCCGCCTCAATCTTGGCGCGAGCCTGCTCGCACGCCGCACGCGACGCCACCACGGCCTGCTTTTCCCTTTGCGCGGTACGGCGATCAACCTCCGTCCGCAGCGCCTGATCGCGCAGGCGTGCCAGTCCCGCTTCCAGATCGGCGGACCGCTTGGCGTTCGCAGCCTCCTGCGCTTTGAGGTCCGCCAGATATTCGCGCACCGGCTTGTGCTTCCGGCCGCTCTTCACCTCGCCCCGGCACAGGCCCAACGGTTCCATGGCCTTGGCATACTCATCCTGAAGCCGATCGAACTGACCGGGACCGCTGATGATCCGCCCTACCAGCGCCCAACGCTCCGCAGGATTCTTCGACCGACCGTCGGCGCGGCGATGGAGCGGCAGGATCACGGCGTGGAGATGCGGCGTCTTCTCGTCCAGGTGCAGCACGAGCGACACCAGCCGGTGTGCTCCGTACTTGGCGAGCAGAAAATTCCGCTGGGCATCGAACCAACAACTGAAATGACTGCCGCGCTCACGCGGCGCCACGTCATCGAAGAAGGCTGGGCTGGCGGTCAGAACCGCCTCATAGGCAATGACACCATTCTTCCGCAGACGAGCGGGGTCGATCCCGTGGCGATGCAATGCCGTCTTGATGTCCTGCACCAGATCGCCGCTGCCGATGACATGCTTGGGCGGAATAGGGACTTCCGCGTGGGCGATCGGCTTCTCACGGGAATTGTGGACCTGTGCGCCACGGATTGTTGCCCATGACTTCAGGGGGCCGCTGTCCCGGAATGTGATGATCGCGTATCGCTTGTCCATTGCCGCTCCTCCTCTTGCCGTGGACAATTTTACCATGGCGGCAGTGGACAAGCGCAAATCCGATATTTCGTTGAACGCAAATTAAACCATTGAAGATGCTCGTACTTTATGAATGAAATAGATCGCAGACTGCAATTGGCTAGTTGGATAGCCTAGTAGCGGATTATGACCGCATCTCCGCCGCTTTGGCCTACGACAGGGAGAGCGCCAGTCTCCGCTGGCGCCCAACCTTCCATTATTCTGCGGCGATCGCAACCGGGCCAGTGAGCGCTTCTAGAATTGCCATCCTCATGGCGGCGCTACGCCGTTCGCCGCCATGGAGGCCGGAAACAAAATCACCCCAACCATCGACATCGAATGCTTTCAAGGCCGGAACCAGTTCGTCTGGATCAAAGCCTTGCGGCGGCTGGGCGAACAACATGACCAGTCCACCAAAGATCGACCCGCCATGACTCAACCTTTGGCCCGGGAATGCTTCAGCCATGGTGGTCAAAGCCGCAGACACGATTGGCGCGCCGTGTTTGCGCAGCGCAGAGGCGAGCGCGGCAGTGAAGACGATCCTGCCTGGCTTAGTCGAGCCTTCGGACATGTCGCGGGCGATACGCAGCCCTGCATCACGAACGAGTTGCTGGATCTCCAGCGCATCCTCATCTGCCGCCGCCATAGCTGCATGGTAATCATCCAACCGCGTCATCGGCTTGCGGGAGCGGTTGGCGACAATGAACATCCGCGCTTCCTCCTCCGGGCTGTCGTAGGAGAATAAGCAGCAGGGCAGTTGGGGGAGATCACCGCGAAGCGTTGCGGCCGCCCAGCGATGCTGTCCGTCAATGATGACCCGCGACCCATCGGCGCGTCTGGACACCACCAATGGCGCACAAAGCCGCCAATCGAAGTTCGCCGCTATGCTGCGGATCAGGCGCCGAGACGCAGCATTCTCGATCGACCGCTGATATTTCGCATCGACCGATAATGTGCCTGTGTGGATCCATTCGATGCTCGGCATTGAGCCATGAGGCAATCGGTAGGCAACCTTCCTTTTAGTGGCCTTCTTAGCTTTGCTCTTGGTGCCGAACTGGGCGACCTTGCCGGGACCGATGGCCGGGGCTGCTGGCTGATTTTCCGCTACCAGACCGTCGATGAACTGCTGAATCTCGCCAGGTGATCGCGCCCATGCCGAACCGGCGTGTTCCACCACTATGTCACCAGTATGGACGCGAGCATTCCCGATTGGTGTATCGATGAGAAACGCCCCATTGCTTCCTTTCTCTTCTACTACATGCGGCTGAACCCAAAGCGGAACTGACGATCCATCGTTGGCCCATGCACGGATGTTGGGAAGGGCGGACAGATGCAAATTGTTCATGATTGTCTCCTGATGGAATCGCCAGCGCCCTGCCGACGATCCAATCAAGTTGCGAGAATTGCTCGATAATTTGGAATCCACATACCCCGGAATCCGGCCATCCCGGCGAATGGCTGTGGATAGTTTATTTGGCGGCCCCTCATTATACCCAGCCACCTCCATCTTGGACGTGGCTTGCCCTCCGGCGCAGATTTGCTGAAGCTGCCCGCCATGAAAAAATATGATCCTTCCGATATCCGCAGAATGACGGACGAGCAGTTGCATCGCCTCATCGCTGCCATTCAGGTTCCGGACTTCAATAAGAGGACCGCGCGGGGAGTCCTCGCCCAGCGGCAGCGTGAGACACAAGCTATTCACGCCAAGGAGCTCGAAGCGCAGAACGCCGTGGATAACGACCGAGCCGAACGCCAAACCAAAGCGGCGGAAACAAGCGCCACCGAAGCGACGGAGGCTAATAAGATTGCAAAGACTGCGGACCGAAAGGCCGGGTGGGCGTTAATGTGGGCGAGCCTGTCGGCCGCCTTTGCCCTTGCATCGGCCGTTTTTGCGTTCCTGACATGGTATGCGCCTCGCGCCCCCCACTGACCCCCATCTGTTACGGAGTTAATATTTTCGTACTCCTCGAAAGGAGTGCAAAATGCTTTCGACCCCGACCCACGAATTTGAGACACGCGAGCGATCTCGCGTCAGTCGCCGCAGCAAACCCGAATGGTTCAAGCCGATCCCTGATAAATCAGGACCATCAGTCCCGCGATAGTGAGCAGGCGGCTCCACCACCTCCGGTTGTCACCGGATCGTGAACCCCGGAGGTGGTGACGGCATTCCGGCATAGGGATTGCGTAGCCCGACATCAGCAGCTCCACATTCTAGCGTTCCCAATGCTCCGTCTGACTCGACACCCGATTGTTCCTCTGCCGTAATGGCAGGACGATTCGGGGGATCTGCTATGAAAATCAGCAAACTCGTTGTTGCGGCAGCCGCCACGCTGTTATCGCCCACAACCATCGCCGCCGCTAAATCCGTTCACAGCGAATTTATGACTGCTTGGACCGAGCGCTACACCCGCTATGATCAAGAATATAAAGCCTCACAGTCTGCATTGAAGGTTGCGGGTGACCAGTTCTGGACCGCTGCAGCGGCAAATGCGCCAGACCTCCGATCCAAACTGGATGCCCTCTACGCTGCGTCAGATGATTTAGGCTATCGCGCGGGCCGCGCTGAAATGAATCAAACATTGCTACAGTTCATCGACAAGAAGCCCTCTGCGGAGCGCGCAGAATTGTGGCTCCAAGACCAGATGGACAAGTTGCGCCAAGCCCAAGCAGCCACGAAGGGGCAGTTCGAGCGCGCCGCTGCGATGAAGGTCGGGGAAAATGGAGCCACATCTCAAACAATTATTTCCAGTACTGGAACCGCGATCTTCACAGGCGGCACGATCCGGGGCCAGGTCGCAGAACTGGCGCTGATCAACGACAACCTCGCCACATACTACCAAGCCAAAACCCAGCAGGACGCAGAACGCAGGGCACGGTGGAGAGCCGCACTAGGAGCGATGGGCCAATCACTTCAGGCGCAAGCGCAGGCTAACAGAGGTTGGATGGCGCACTGTACGACAGTTGGAAACTCAACCAATTGCATGGGCATGTGACCGTTGCCGTGCAGGTATCAGGGGACAGGAAATGGGGGCCAAGGCCGGAGTAGGCGAACTTGAAATTCAGTTCGCGATCTTGGAGCTGATGAAAGATCGAAGGGTCTGGTCGAACGCGGACCTCAAGCACCAACTCGTCACAGCGCTCCCGTGGACCGACGCCGATCGCCAACGATCCCCAAGCAGGCCGGCTGAATGGGTCTGGGAAAATCGGGTGAATAACGCCCTTGGGCAGTCGGAGAAACGTTCAGCATCGCTTTACGCCAAGGGACATGTCGAGAATTGTGGCCATGGGCTTCATCGCATAACGGAGCGCGGATTTAAATTTATCGCGGATGATTGGTAGCCGATCTATCCGCCCGCAAGCATGACTTGCGCAAAGAGGGCCAGCGACATTGTTTGCCGTCTAGCCCGCCTTCGCATATCATCCGCCCATCATGACGACCTTGTTCTGGGCCATCGCCATCAAGGCTTTCATTCTGACAGTCGTCGGCGCCCTGTCAGGGGGAGGTCGAGTATTGCAGCGCGACGGGAGCGGCGAACATCGGAGCGAACCGGCTGGCCGTCCTGCGGACGCCGTTGACATGATCCGTGTAGGCGCGGTTTCGACCGAGGATGTCATCGAGTTTCGAAAGAGCCGCGCTGGGGTCTGGGAGCACCAGGAGGGGCGCTAGATCGTCGGCCTTGCGGATGGCTCGCTTACCGGCGCCCATGGTGTACCAGTCCTTCGCCGCGTCCATCACGCCCTTTCTGGCAATCAGCCCGACCGGCACCTGGCCCGCCGCGAGATTCACCATCGCATCGATTCCCATCTGCGCCGCGTCATCTCCGCCAAATGCACGGTCAGCCGTGAGCCGCTGGGCGGTTTTGCTGTTGCCCAAGATATCGTTGGTGGTGGACGCAAGACCGCGCTCCAGATCACGCGTGCGGAGAAGACGGTCCACGCCCGGCGTCTGCGGGTACATGGTCGACAGGCGGCTTTCCATGGAGGGCGTGCCCAGCACAGCTTCGAACGGATTGGTGCTATACCGCAGCTTCGACGCGGCATCCGACAGTCCCGACTGAAAGCCGAGGCGCATCTGCCCGACTTGCCCGGGCGTGGCACCCTGCAAATCGACGCCGAGTTGGTTCGGATCAGCCCTCACAGCGTCACGCCCCGCTTCCAGATAGCCGCGCTCCCGCATCGGTCCGGCATAGGCACGCCGGGCGGCTGCATAGTCGGGATTCATCGTGTCCATCCGATCCAGAAGCTGCTGGAGCGTGTCGTTTACCGCGCGTCCCTCGGTATCGAGACGCCCCATGTTTCCGGAACGGTTTGACTGGACCACATCGTCAAGGGCGCGCTTCATATAGTCGAGCGTCTGCCAGGATGGCTTTTCGATACCGATGGCGTTGCCTGCCTCATCGAAAACAAAGCCCAGCGTGCGCGGATCGCGTCCCTCTTCTGCTGCCAGCCGAGTAGCGCGGCCGAATGCGGTCCGCATCGACGGTCGGCTGAACAGGTCATCAAGGCCCAGCGTCGTCGCACCCGGCGCAGCATAGGCAGCATCATAGAGCGGCCCCGCCTGCGCCCGCGCCTGACTGATCAAGTCCTCGCTTCGCTGAGGGATGTTCGTCACCGGCCCCAGATCACGCTCCACAGCGGAGGTGAAACGGTCTATCTGCCCGCGCGAGCGAGGCAACAGGTTTTCCTCTGCAAAGCCTGACGCAGTGGGCGACCGGCGCACCGCTGCCCCCGCTAGGGAGCGCAGTTCAGGGGACGTGTCCGCCAAAGACATGGGCACGCCCAGATTATGCGCTTCGGCCAGCGCGGTTCGGATATCGCCCAGACCGGTCTTGTTCGCCGCGCCCGCCACCATGGATTCGGCAGGCGAGAGCCGTTGCGGCACCGGAACGCCGGAAAGGTTGCGAACCTTGCCCGCTGCACGGGACGATGCCAGCGGAGCCACGACGAACCGGCCCGCGACCTGACCGGCCATATTGCCGGCTCCCGCACCCACCATCCCACGAACTGCGCCATCCAGTGCTTCGCCGGGCTCTGCTTCATTGGCGCCGTAGGCCGCGCCAAAGGTGAGATCATTCGCCAACGAACGTGCCACAGCAGGAAGCGATGCCGCCGCTCGAGGGAAAGCCACCGCTCCCATCTGCCCCAAGCCTATCGAACCCCCGACCATACCCCCGCCCTCAGCAACCATGCCGGGGATGCCGAGGTGATCACGCGCCTGCTCGATCGCGCGACGCTGTGCGTCACGGTTGAAGACATAGCCGCTCTCAAAACCATCGCCCCGCAGCGTAGAAGCCACTCCGCCGCCGACGCCGGCCAAGGCCGGCAGGCCCGATGCAGCGAAGCCGTTCTGGAACAGGTCGGTATATCCCACGTCAGGGCGCTTGGCGTTGGCTGCGTCCAATTGGGCGAGATAGCCGCGCTCGTCTGGATTGACGGCCGGGGCCTCGTTGCCGCCCTTGGCATAATAGTCATAGACCTGCTGAGCGTTGCCTGCCGGCAGGGGCATGCGCCGTTCTGCGAACCACTGCTCCATGGTCTGCGGTGTCATGAAGCGGGCGTTCTGGGCGATGAAAGCCTCATCCTGGGGGGAGAGGCGCGGCATCCCGTCGAGCGGAGATGCAGAGCCACCCTGATCCCTGAACTGCCATCCGCCCGGATTGCTCAATCCACCGTTGGGTGCGGAACCGCCCGGGGTATTACTCTGCCCAGCAATCGCGCCCGGTACAGTGGTCGACCGCCTTTTCTTCGACGGGTCGATATCGCCTTCAAGATCAGCGCCTCCCGCCCCCTGATAGGCGCGGGTGTAGAGATCGATCACGCGCTGCACGTTGCGCTGATACTGGACATCGCTCTGGCCCGTCTCCAGATTGGATAAGCTGCTGGCGAGCGCCTGAAAGTCCGAGTTGGACAGAGGCGTCAGCGGATTTTTGCCGCCATTCTCCCGCGACATTTCCATGATCCGCGTCAGCGCGCCCGCGTTCTTCAGCGTCTCAGTATCTTGCGCGAGGTCATAGGCTGGCGTGCCATTGATCGAGCCTGTGATCCCGGACCCGAACCCGGTAGTGAACCAGCCATCGCGCGAACGCTGCTGGAGCGACCGGGCGAGGCGAATCTTATCGATCGCTTCCGCACGCACGGCCGCCAGATCGCTATCGGTCTTCGGCGTGGTCGCCCCGGATGCAGGGGGCAAGCCCGGAATGAGCACCGCCGTCTTGTGATCAGGACTCCACTGATAACCTGCGGGCAGTGTCGGCTGATTCCGTTCTTCGAAGCGGACTCTATCGCGCATGGCAGCGTCATCGTCCCTGTTGGTTGCAGCCGTTTCGCGGGCAATCTTAGCCGGATTGGGCGGCACGACGGTCGGCGCGGACGACCGTCCGCTGTCCGCATAGCCGACCACCCGCACATTGCCGTCCGGCAGCTCCTCATAGACCACGCCATTCTGCGTAAAGCGTCCCATTACATTGTGCCCTTTCGACCATAATAGGGGACGCGCCCATAACCGCGCTGACCCACGTGGATGTGATTGCCTTCGTTCAGAATTTCGGTTGCGTTCGGGAAGAAGGAGCGGGCCTGCTGATACAGGTCCACCATGCGCTGCCCCTGCGCTGGCACAAAATCGGCGGCATCGCCCGCGAGATGCAGGGAATTGGGGACACCGCCTACCGCCTGGTTGCCGGCTACAGTGCGGCGACCGCTCGTCATACGCCCTGCCGAAAAACTGGCCGGGTCAACGAAAGCCACCGGTAGCGTTGCCGCTACCGCCTCCCCTGCGCGGGTCCGGGATCACGTCGCCAATCGCGGGGCGGTTAGCGGGCGCCATGGGCGTGGCGGATGAACGCGGCACAGAAACCCACCGCCCGCCGCCCATGCCATCGGGAATGAAATTCTGCTTGTCGTCGGGGTCGATATAGACCGGGCGAACCTGACCATCAGGCCCAAGTTCCATGACGCTGCCATCGTTGCGTTCCCAGCGATAAGGTGCAGCGGTGGAAGGCTTGGGATGCCTGACCTGATAGTCCCACTGGCGCTGGTAGTCTTCCCAATCGTCTTGCCGCTGACGCTGGCGCTGCTGCTCCTGATAGGCCAATTGCTGGCGCTGAAGCTTGATAGGCATGTACATTGCCGGGCGACCATTCGCTGCCAACAGGCTGTCGCCGATGGCGCCCAGCACATCGCGCCATGCGCCATCCTTGGCGAAGAATCCCGGCTGCTGGGGCTTCACGCCGGACAGCGGTGCAAGCTGGGGAAGATTTCCGACAGAAGAGAGTTGAGCATCAAGCGGCATCAGTGACACAGGCGCCCGTTCGTCCACCGCTGCATCAGGTGCAGGCGGATTGAGGCCGTCCCCGATACCGGGCGTGCGATAGGTCGCAGGTGGACCGAAGAAACCGTTGGACGGCGTGTTGCCCGGAGTGGGCACGCCAGGGCTAAAACCCGCAGCGCCACCGACAGTCCGAGGGCGAACAGCCGGAGGACCAAACAGGCCGAAAGGAATCCCATTAGCAAGCTGCATCGACGGCCTCCTTGATCTGCTTGGCCTGTTGGAGAATGTGGGGCGCCACGGCCTCCCCAAGAGTGGGCAGGATCGTGCCCACACCTTCATGTCCGTTGGCCGCCATCCTTTCCGCGATGGCTAGGGCCTCACTGAGCATGGCATTGCCGAGCAACTGGCCTTCCTGATCATAGCCCCAAAATTCGGCCAGATGGGCGAGGCACGCGGCGAGCATTATCGCATCGCGGTCTGCCCCATGACTTGCGGCCATCCGTGCCCAGATCATCGCTTCCAGAGCATGGGCCTGCGCTTCGGGCAACGCATCCGCCTCCACCTTTTCGCGCAACGCATCCAGGCAATGGTCGCGCAGCACCCTCTGGGCATCAACGACGCCCCGCGCTGCGGCGGCGGTCAGGGCGACGGTCTCCCGCCCCATCGTCACGGCTCCCTCCGGAAGTGTCATCATGCCGCGCCCCTCACTTCCTTGCGCACCGCATGGCGCAGCAGTTCCGACAGGCTGACACCGCGCCGCTTCGCCTTCTCCGAAGCAGCGGCCAGCAGCGCTGGATTGATCCGAAAGGCGGTTAGTGACGTGTGTACCTGTTTCCGCATGAACGGCTCCTTTGACGGGTATTATAATACCACTCATGTTATACGGGAGCAAAGGGAAAGCGATCAAAAAGGCCGAATTTCTGGGACTGCGGGGCAACGCTTAATTAATTGCGTGCGTTTATGATTCGCAGCAGATACGGAGTGTACATGGGCGTCCACCAGGCCATTGAGAAAGATCCGCTTCTCGCTGGTTTCTACAGCGTGCCGGATGCTGCGCGTCTGCTCGGTGTCGGCAATGCCGCCAAGCTGCGTGGCTGGATCAACGGCTGGCCGAACAGCAAGACAGGGCCAATCGTCAATCGCGATTTTAAGAATGTGCCGACGGTCAGCTTCCTCGACCTGATGGAACTGCGGTTCATTGAATATTTTCGCGCGCAAGGCGTATCTATGCCAACGTTGCGACGCGCGGCAGAAATGGCTCGCAACGACTGGAACGTGTTACATCCGTTTGCTCTGTCAAACGCGCACTATCTAACTGATCGCGTGAAGATCATTGCCCAAGCGGCTGACGAGGTAGGTGACAAGAAGACGTGGGAAATGGCGTCCGGACAATATCTCATGTGGGAAACAATCGAAGCTACGATTGCGAAGGGGGTCTTATTTGACCCTGCATCCCACCTTGCCACTACATGGCGTCCGCGCCCCGGGGATTTCCCAGACGTTGTGCTTGACCCGTCCCGGGCTTTCGGTCGGCCCATAGTCGACAGTGCCGGCATTCCCACCGAAGCCCTCTTCCGCCAATGGAAGGCCGAAGAAGGAGATGCCCCGCGCGTGGCAAAATGGTTCGGCGTGACTGACGAGCAGGTTCAGGCCGCCGTCGCATTCGAGCTTGATCTGGCCAGTTGAGGATCAGGGCCGATGAGCACGTCGCGCAAGCGATCGTTGCCGCCGTCAGGGACGTTGCCCTGTCGCCCGGATGGGAGTTGGATTCGGTGCGCAGCGCTGGCCATCACGGCTCGTCGGACGTCCATTGGATTACAGCGTTCATGAATGATGGGGGAGATGCAATCCTCTCCGCTGATCGCGACTTCCTTGAAAACCCGCCACAAGTCGATGCCGTCTTCAGGACAGGCGCCAAGGTCATTCATCTCCCGCCAAAATGGGGCCAAGCGAAAGGCAGGCTGCAAGCCGCGCATATTCTGATGTGGTGGGACCGGATCGAGCGCTGCATCTCCGAGATGAAGCAGCGCGAATGTTATAGGCCGCAGTGGAACATCAATGATACTGGAACGCTTCAGAAGGTCGCAATCGACTTTCAGGCGGCGCAGAAGAAGGTGAAGAAGGCCGCCCGGAAGGACGGCGCCCGTTAGACCAGGAATTGGATCCCGTGTGTTGGGGGAGGGTGCCACAATGAAGATTGTCAGCGAGCGGTCGGAACGTGAATTGGCGGAAGAGCGCGCCAAGAGGCTAATTGAAGAACCCCTGCGTCAATTGGCATCCAACATTCTCCGTGTGATCCGGGGCGCCGGGAAAGCTTGGCAGATCGCAAGCGAGGCGGCCGCAGTCTTGGAGGCATTCGAAGAATATCGCTCCATAGTCGGGCGCTATCCATCTGAGTACGAAATTCACGAAGTCATATCTATGCGCCATGAGGCAGCATCCAGCCCCCGCGATAATGAATCCGACTGGAGCGATGCGATAGATGATATGATCGCGGGAGGCCTCCAGATGGCGGCGTCTCGACTTGCTGGGCAACTCACTCAAGAGCGTGCTGGACAAAATGAGATGTTTAAAGGCCTCTTTGTGATCGAGAAGATTCGGGAGGAAAATCGGAGGGAGTTTAATTCCGTGACGGTGCGCCAAAGAAAGAAGCCAAAATAACGCCGCGGGCAGACTCCTCTTGCTGACGCAAATTGCGCCAGCCACCATCGGCATCCCCAACTAGGCCTCAGGAATTGCCCTGACTGCATCATCCAGCAGTTTGCTCGGGCTCAAAAACGGAGGGATTGGTGTGGAACCAAAATGCTTCCGAATGAAGGTATCCTGCGCCACTGTGTCGGCGATAACATAGTGCTGCGCACGCTGAACGGTCAGTTTGTTCATGATGCGCACCGCCAGCTTCGGGTGAATTGAATCAGCCATAGCCTTCGTCCGATCGTTGGTTGCCGCAACCAAGAATTTCGTGGGCGTCAGCGGCATCGCTATGTGGCCATCATCTGTTTGCAACGGCACAAGAACGACCGGGTGATCCGAAAGAAGAAGGCGGTGATCAGCCTCAGAACAATCAAAAATACGCCAAGGCAAATTAGTGATGTGCTGCGTGGTTTTGTCGCGGAACATGGCTTCAGCGAACATTCTGAAGGCACTCTCTTTCGCCGCCGCAGGATTTAGCATCTCCAGAAATGCCGTTGCCGTCTCGGGCATGCCCGGCTTCCACATTCTAGAGTATTTCTCCTCAACGTCTTTATCAGACGCACGCCAAATCTGTTCCAAGGAGGCCAGCGTCCCAGCCATTTGATACGGCGTTCGCAGCAGCATAGTGCGCATGAATACGGCCCAATCGCTCCTCACCTGATTATCCCTAAGGGCAGCTCGATCCGCAAGCATAGCGTCGAGCGCCCTTGCACCAGCGTCATCAATTTTCGAAAGCACAGCCCACTCAAGCTGTTGCGCCGACCATTCTTCCATACCAGCTCTGGCATGCCGATATAGATCGCGTTCGTAACCGACACCTTTTGGATGAACACGCCGAGAAACGACACCCTTCGAACCCCGTTTGTAGCGTTCAACTTGCCCGTCGCGGCCAGCCCAATGACGTTGATAAAACTCAGGTATGAAGTGATGCCGCTGCGGCGGTTTGGGTTTCATGTAGATTGCGCCAGCATACCCAACCGCCGTTGCTCGGCCAACGTAAGCAGGAAAGGCGGCGGCAATGCCGCGCGCGCGCGCTCAATCAGAGGTGCAATATGCCTCCGGACAGTTCCTTCGATCGTGTTGCGCTTCATATCCCAATCGAGTTGAGGGCCGGCCACTGTAAATTCGAAATCTAAGCGATCAATCCACGCCGATATGGTTCGCAGATAGCTATATTGCTCTACCGTTGGATCACCCACCTGAGAAAGCAATGACCGTAATTCTACGCCAGCTGCGCAAATGCGCGACCATTGCAAAGCCATCTGATCCACATTGACACCATCCAAATTGATGTCCGTTTGCAGTTCTAAAAGCACCGAAACAATTGCACGTTTTACACGAGCATCTGCCTTGCTGTCGCGATGGCGCTCAATCCAGTAGGCTGCCGCAAAAGCACCAACCGTACCAATAACCGCGCCCACTAGCCCCAAGAAATCCCCGAGTGTAGCCTTCTCCAAAGCGCCATATAGCCTAGCTAACCCCAGCCCGACAATGATCCCGAATACGGCAACTATAAGCGCGGCAGCACCCTCGCCCGCATCTGACCGCATGATCCTAACTCCCTTTGCGCTGCGCCGCGCGCTATCTTATTGGCGATGGCCTGCGAAGCCTGCGATCAGCGTCGGTGCCGTACGCAGGGGAGCGGCCAGCACGCCCTGCCGACCGGGCGTTATCACGCCTTCCTCAGACCCCCATAGACCGCGCCTTTCAGCGGACCATCTTCAATGAATTTGACGCGGTGCGATTCCATGGCCGCCTTCATCAAGTCGATGCTCTCTTGCGACACCGCCGATCCGTTCTCGAATCGCACCACTGTTGCGACGCCAAGCCCCGCTTCAGCCGCCAGTTCCGCGCGCGACCATCCGAGGGCGGCGCGACCCATTGCACATTGCCTGCTATCCATGTGATAAAATTATTATCAATAGCTGCTTGACGCAAGGCCAATCGCTGATAAATTTCTTATCGGCACTTTACTAAGTGTCGACCCAGCCGAGGGGCTGCAACCCCAAGGCTGGGCCTAACTACAACCCCTGATCTAGAGGGATTGAAGCTATGCACGAAGTATCAACTTCGCGGCGCGAAGTCATGCGCGCCATTGCGATCATACCGTCCATTATTGCGACACCTTTCGCCGCCAGCGCCGCTACCGGGCTGGTTTGCGCGCCGACCAATGACAATGCCCGCTGGGCATCCCTGCTGGCCGACTTCGAACAGGCGCAGAAAGCCCATAGCTGCGCTTTCGATGCCCATTCCGAAGCGGAGGGCCAATACTATGCAACGCTCCCGCAGGAGCCTCGCAAGGTTTATCTGCACGCCACGTCCACGAACGAGCGCGGCGAGATATTCTTCGACGCCGACGCATATAACGCGGAAGTCATGGCGGCGCGTGCCGAGTTTGAGCAGGCCAAAATTGACACCTATGATGCGTCGGGCTGCGCGGAAACGGAGATCGCGCAATCCGATGCCCTCGACACGATGACCGAGGCCATGCGGGCAATCATCGCCTTTCCCTCCCGCGATCCCGACATCATCGCGCACAAGCTGCGCCTGATCATCAAGGAATATGGCGACGACGAGGGCGACCTTAGGCCCCTCCTTGCCTCGATCGCCGGGGAGGCCTGAACCATGCACATCGCGAATAACATTCAGGGGGCTTCGGCCCCCACCGATGGCGCACGCCCGTTCGATCCGTCCGATTGGCTGGCCCGCTATATCGAACTGGGCGGTGGCTACACCGTCAACAATGACGGCGTGTGGCTGCATTGGTCGCTCAAGATCACGGAAGAGGAGCAGCAGGCGCTAGTCACGCACGAAATGGCCCTGCGCCGCGACCTCGCAAAAAGGGAGGCGGTCAAATCCCTCCTCCTTGCCTCCAGCCCGAAGGAGGCCGTGCAATGATGGTCTATCGCCAGAACCACGCCGCACGCGGGACGCCCCGGCCATTCGTTCGGCAGGACGATGACGACTTGGCCAACGTGGCGCCCATTCCCTTGTTCGAGCCTCTGCGCGGCGCACATCTTCCCCGCGCTGTCCGATCAAAGGAGGGTGGGTACACCGCGCCGGTCCTGCTGGAAGTCGAACGCTGGCTGAAACGCCGCGATCTGACGGTCACGCAGTTCGGCAAGGCTGCCATAGGCGATCCCAGCCTAGTCCCTGACCTCCGCGCCGGTCGCGATCCATCGTCCCGCATTGTTGCCCGCATCCGGGCCTTCATGGAACGGGAGGGCTGACCATGGCGAGCAAAGCACCACGCGCCAAGGCCTACCAGCCGCGCCGGGATCGCACATGGCGCCGACGCCGGGACAAGCGCCAGCCCCAACCCGTTCCGACGCTGGCAGCCCTGCTGACCGTCATTCCGAGCCTATCGCGCCCGGAGCTTGGGCGGCTGGTTCAACGGATGATTGACCGCATGGACGAGATGGACGGCGATAACGACTTGGAACCCAACGGCGATGAACTGGACGGCTCCATGGGTGAGGACGACTTCTGCGACCATAGCACCTATGCGCCGGGGCCGGGTTGCCCGATCGCGGACCCTGACCTTGCCGTTGATGATGGTCCTTGCGACGATATCGACCAGGACTGCGAGGAGGAATCGCATCTGCACCCCTCCTATGGCGCTGATCAGTCAGAACCCGATCCAACGCAGTGGGGAGATGATCGCGCGGTGATGCGCCCGCATCTTGAACGCATCAGGCGAACCCGCTGCCGGAAGGTCGTCTATCGCAACAGCTATATGGGCCGGGATGTAATCGAATACCGCTTACGAGACTGACAACCCCGATTGCGCCCCGGTTCGAAAGGATCGGGGCGTTCTAATTTTCTCCCTCCAAGCTACTGTGCGCCCAAACGAATCGGGGGAAATATGGACGCTCAAAGCCTATCTAATGTGCTCGGCATTCTCCGCCTCATGAACGCCAAGAACACCAAAACGCTGGATGTCATCAAGGGATGGTGCGGGGCAGACGCAACGGAAGAAGTGTATCTTCGGGTGGCATGTTATGTTCAGGAGCAAATTCGACTAGCTCAGGCTGTCATAGCATCAAGCCAGCTAACTGAAGAGGCGAAGGCTGGCGTCAACGGCACACTAACCGGCATGTCAAACGCCTTCTCGCTTGGTCACTTGGGGACCCCGTTCAACAATCATGTGGGCAATGTAGCAGGTTCCATTTCCAACTTCGTGATCCTTCTGAGCGCTTCGGGCATAGGCGAGTCTGCTCGCCAACTACCTGAGGTTTCTGATCTAGTTCGGGAAATTACCGAGACGATGACACTTTTTGACGATCCCGCGATCGACCCCGCTGTGCGAGACGTCGCGAAGCGCCATCTTCAAATTCTGTCGACCCTTCTCCAGCACATTCCAATCTTTGGTCTTGAGGCAGCGCTGACGTCCTACTTCGAGCTGATGATGAAGGTTAGGCGGACGGACAGCGGGTCTAGCGAAACTTCGCATGCGAAGACCGCCTCTATCTGGGCGAGAATGACGACATGGGGCGAACGGTTTGACTCGATCGACAAGATCATCAACGGCGCTGTGCGGCTGGGCGATACGGCGGATAAGGCAATCGGGTTGCTCGACTATATACCCCGCCACCCCTAAATAGCTTCTACCGTAGCGCGCGCGTCCGCCAACAGAGCGCGCATCACCCGCCGCCTTCGTGTCATCGCGGCCGATCTCAGGCCATGCTTGAAATTATGCTGGTTTCCGAGCGGAGCGCCGGGGCTTTTGCCCCCGTGCATCCGGCACCGCTTCTTCCCCTTGATCGCTGGGGATTGGCACTCCGTTCCCTGCCGCGTCTTCGCCAAGCATCGGGGCGCCGAACGCAGGCGCGTGACCCGCGAAGGGCGCATAGGGTTGTCCGAAGCCTTTTCCATTTCCTTGCACCCCGTAGTGATTAAACTGATCGGTCACGATCGCCTGGCCGCCCTCATAGACATGGACATGGCGCACGACCTGTTCGCCACCACGCCGGGACTTCGCCAGCGCCTCAACCTGCATGGTGAAGGTGCGCATCATCTTCGTGGCCATGTTGCCATATTCCATGAGCGCTACCCGATCTTGGGTATTCCGGCATAGTGACGCCATCTCCATCGCCGCCTGATGGACGGCATACATCTGCACGCCCAGCGCCGCCTCAACCTCGTTCGCAGGCCCCACCGCCGCCATGAAGGCAAGGCCCGCGTTCAATTCACCGGAGGTAATCCCCGCCTTGCCACGCTGCGCCGCTACTTTCGTGATATCCATGATCACACCGTTGACCCAATCATCAGATTGCGAACCGGCAGCGGCATGCAGCAGATAGCTTTCGCCCAGCGGGTCATTGTGACGCGCATTCAAATCCATCCTGCCATCTTCGATCGTGACATCATAAGCGGCGCGGGCTGGCAGTGCGTCATATCCCGCCTTCGCCGTCGCGATGGCGCTGGCCTTCTTATCCGCAGGAGCAGGCTTGGAGGATCTTTTCGGCCTCTGTTTCTGCCCTGTATTATCAGGCTTAGCCACGTCCCAACCTTTCCGCGATCACCGCCATGAATTCACGCATGTCTCTGTTCACGCCGCCACCGCCGATCCTGCTGCGCGGCTTTGCAAAGAATATGCGCCTGCCCTGAGCATTCAGGTTCCGGGCGATCCGCTGGCCCGGCTTGCTCTTGCACGGATTCATTCCCCCAACTCCCACACCGGCACGAACCGCGCCGCCATCTGCTCCAGATAACCCCGCGCGAACCGGCTGGTTCGATCCGAATAGGGCCAGCGATAGGTCGCGCAGTTCTCGTCCATGGCGATCAGCCGCCCGCCATCCAGGCGCCAGACGAGCCCGCCCAGATTCAACGCATCGGCAGGAAAGCCGAACAGGTCGATAGTGGACCAGCCCAAGGCGGCGGCACTCTTCCCGAAGTCCGCAATCAGGTTGTCGCAGTCGCGGACGATGCGCCGCCAACGGTCAGCATCATAACAGCCGAGCGGCTTGTCAGGTTCGAGGGAGGCGATACCACGCTCCCATTCTTCCTGCAGATCGGCGGGCAATTTTTCGCAAATACGCCTATCGGGGTCACTGACAAAACCGACAAAACCCGGTTCTGTCAGTTTTGTCAGTTCGCCGGGGGAGTGATTTTCGCGGATTTTATCCTTCAGCCGGTCAAGGTAGCTCATCGTTCCAGCCCTTTCGGATTGATGAAATAGGATTGCGTCGGGCGCCCGCCCTTGCCGCCTGATGGAACTTCCCGTGCCGCGATCCACCCATGCTCTTCCAGCACGTCGAGAGCGTCGATCGCCCGATCCTTGTCCGAGAGGCCCGACCACCCGGCGCGATAGACATCGCGGGCAGAAAATCCGTCCTGCAACTCGCCCTTGCGGATATGCCGCAGAACTTCCCTCGCTCCGTCCGCGCCTGTATCGAGAGCCGCAGAATAGACCCGGTGAGCGTGGGTTTCGAGAAACTCACCCCATGCGAGGGCTGACAAAACTGACAATTCCCCCACTGGGCCTGTGAAACCGCTAGCAAGGTGATGGATCAATGCGAGCGCCGGGATCAGCTTCCGGTATTTCGCCAGATGGCTTTCAACTGCCGGGTGCAATTCACCAGACCGAAGCCGTGCTTCATGATTCACGCGCCATTCCTGAAACAGTCCGAGGCCACGAGCGTCGAACCGGAGATAGGGCTTCATCGGGTCGAACGGATCGACATGAGCACCGACCTGATCCGGCGTCATGGTATCGAGGCGTTCGAAGACCTTGAACGCTTGCGCACGCGCGGCAGGGTCCGGTTCCCGATCCACGTCCGACCATGCGGGGGCGATATCCGGCCACACCATCATACCGAAACGCTGGATCAGGCCGTCATCCCCCGCGCCGCCCCTGATAATGCTGGAGACATAATCGCGGATCTTGCCGGGCTGAGTCGATCCCATCATGCCGATGGTGACGGCGGGGACATAGAGGTTCTTTCCCCGGACGATACGGTCGAAGGTATAACCGTCATCGCCGTTCCAGCCGGTCAGGTAGAAGCCCCGCGCTTCGCAATTCTCTTCCCGATCAAGGGACCGGAGAAGCGAAAGCAACTCGTCGCGATAGACCATCAGGCCGTTGGTGTTCTCGATCAGCAATTCGCCAAGGGACTGATAGGAACTGTCATTGACGGTGTAGCGGCGCAGCGCCGGAGCATCTTCCTCCGGACAGGAAAGATCGGATGTGTCGGCCTTCGGGTTGTCCTTTAGGCGCTTCTTCATGGCGGCCTTGGCGGCGTCCTGGCGCAATTCGCGCTCCAGTTCACCGGCCTCGTAACGGAGCTTGTCCTGTTCATGGATGCGGCGGGATTCAGCCTCCAGCCGCAACAGGGGTTTAAGGGCGGCCTGCGCGGCAGGCGACTTCATCACGCCGGGACGACCGACAATGCAGCCCCACAGGTTCGGCACAACATACCAGTCTGTGTTGGCCTGAGGACGGATGGCAACCTTGCGCCCGATAACTGATCCCGCTGCGATCATCGCGGGGACGGCGACAAATTCGGGCGGCGCCTGCATCCGATCCGAAATATCGCCTACCCAGGCAGCGAGTGCCGAAGGAAGCAGGCCGATATCGAAAACCGCAACAGGCGGCAGGTTGGAGGGCAGCGGCTTGGGGTCAACCCACGGGCTGAGCACTTCCGCTTGCTCGAAGCGATCCTTCATACTGGCGACATTCATTTGCGCGCCCCCATCAATTCTTCGTTGAAATCCTTGGCACCAACCGGAAAGAACATCCGCGTCGAGAGCCCGCGCCCGGCGAAAGTGGCCGCCGCGTTCTCCGCAGCAGCTCGCCCAGTCTCGTCATTGTCCCCCCCAATGGCGACCGACCTCACGCCTGCGGGAAACAGCATCAACGGCAACATGCTCGCCCCCGCCGCAACCCAAACCGCTCGGCCGATCTCCTGTTGAAGGGTCAGGCCGTCTTCCAGGCCTTCGGTGACGATCAGGTCGACGGCACCAGGCGCGAGACGGATTGCTCCACCTCCTACGCGCCCAAGGGACAGCTTCGGCTTCGGCACCGCCGCCTTCCCTGAACCCGACGCTGTAAGATATGTGCGTTGGATGCCGATCAGCTTATCTTGATGGGATGCCACCGCAGCAATGAGGCAGGGATGCTGGCGACCCTTTTTGCCATAGGGGAGCCGGGCAAAGCGGATGCTCTCCGGAATCGGAAGGTGCAGGCCGCGTGACCGCAGGTAGACTTCAGCGGGCGTCCCGCTGGCGGGAGCGGCTGACCGCCAGATAGTCTTGGCCTCTTCCACACGATCAGCGCCATCATCAGAAGGGAGAGGTCGGATCTGCACCAAAGGCAGATTCCCGGCCCCCAGCATGTCAGCGGCTTGCCGCAGCGTAATATTATAAGCCCGCTGCACATAATCCAGCACGTCGCCGCTCGCCCCGCAGCCAAAGCAGTGGAAGCGCTCGCCGCCGGCAAAGATGGTGAAGGATGGTGAGCGATCAGGATGGAAGGGACAGCAAGCCTTCAGTTCGTTGCCGGCACGGATGAGCTTGATCGACGCACCAACCACCTGGGGCAGCGGGTTGTCGGCGCGGACCTTCGTCAGCATTGAATTGAATTCGGCATCGCGCATGTGGCTGTGACCATGGCGAGCAGCGGTGTGATAGGAAAATTCCACACGGGGGTGATCAACAGGCATCGCGCGCCTCCCCGTAGAGGAGGGACGAGATCAGATCGCCCAAACTGGGCGAAACGTGATGGCGCTCCATCAGATATTGCGTGCGCCAGTTGGTACGGGTATCCTTTGCTTTGTCGTGGTTGACGAAATTTGCGGGGCTGGGCGGAGTACAGGCCGCCTGGCCCTTTCGCGTTCTGACGCTAACGTTGCGCCTTGCCGCGACAAGCGACATCAGATTGCTACCTCCGATGTGCTCTCAAAAGTGCGCGCAGCAAGCCACTGGTCCACATCGGCTTTCAGATACCGGACAGCTCTGCGACCAAAACGCACAAACTTCGGCCCGCCGCCCATGCAGCGCAACTTCTCGAGCGTCGCCGGGGCGAGCCCTGTGTAAATCGCAGCCTGAGCGGTATCGAGCGCCGGGGCGCAGCCGTCAGGCAATTCAACGGTCGACTGCTTCATCTTCTCACCTCCAGCCACCGTCCCGTTTCAGCGGGCTATGGTGGGCTAAGGCAAATTTGACGGAGCCGGGTCGGAGAAGGAATTTCGATAAAGGTTGTAAAGGCTTAAGTGACTTTATTGGCTTTATCGGGCCGCGTCACATCGGCTTTATCGGCTTATCGAGGGCATCCAAAACCTCCGAAGCATTACTCATCTTGCCGTCTTGCCACTGTGCAATATCATAGAAAGGGCGCAGATAACCGCTGACGGTATCCTGTTTAGGCGGCCCCTCCTTGGACCAGACCCGCGTTATCGCGTATGCTTCTTGCGCCCTGTCTTGCTTGACCTGTCCGCCTTCTATTCGTGCCCGGAAGATATCGAGCGAATCCGCCCTTTTCCCCGGTCGATGAGGCGGCTTCTTCGCTACCGGTGGCGTTTGATGCCCAGGGCCAATAGGCGAAGCCGGATCGGAAGGAGCATCGGTCGCTATCAAATTAAGGGTCGCTGTACTGCCCTCGGAATCATAGGCAGGCAACAGCTGGATGCTTCCTTCATGCCAGGACACCAAGTGAGGAATGGCCCACCGCAGGTTTTGGCGTGAAACCACCAAGGGCAGATCGAACCCCTTATAATAGCGGGTCCGTTTGTCGGGATCGTTAGGGGGTGCCATTCGGGCATATTCGATTTTCGAAGGCATGGCACAGGTGACGAAGCGCGCTAGGACAACGTCATAGCTGAGATCCCACCATGAGGGTGAAAGTTCGGCGCTCCGCCCCCCGTCGGGCAATCTCGCGGTAAAGCGCAGCGTTCCCTCGGCGGCCGCATCGTGTAGCAGCCTGAACACTGCCAACCTTCGCGGCTGCGCGCTGATCTCCGCCAGTTCGATGGCGACCCAACGTTCTCGCGCCCGCCTCCACTGCTCCCACGAGATAGGCAACTGGCGAAGATGCCCCGGTGCCACGCCCAGTAAATCGAACGCTCGATCGCGGAAGCGGTTGTAGAGAGAAACATCTGCAGGGGCGTCGCTATCTCCGATGAATACCTTGGTCGGTGAAGGCAACTCGGGCTCGATCGGTAGTTCCGACATCTCACGGAACGTCCATGAGGCACCGAAAATAGCCGATCCTACCTCGTCAAAAACCTCGGGAAAGAATGCGAGCGACGGACGAATATATGGCCACCGGTCCCGCTCAACCCAGAAATTGATCTCCAACGCGCCCTCCCAGGCATCCGCAATGAAAAGGAGAGCGGCAGGCCGGGCGGAAACCGGCTTTTCGGGAGCCACCCTAGCCGCTCCTGCCGTTCACGATCGCGCCAGCGCCATCGGAACAACCTTGTTACTATCGTCGCCGGAGATCAGCGCTTCGACGTGCCGTCCCCAAGCATTGAAAACCGCAGTCTTTTCTGCCTGATACTCATAGAGCTGGTAGATCGAGGCCAAACCGCCGCGTTTGCCGCTGACATGGTTCAGGCACGCTTCCACGACCTCCATGGCGAACCCCATGGACTGCGCACCAGTGCTGAATGAGCGCCGAAGATCATGGAACACCCATGGGTTCAACGCCTTCAGTTCACCCGCGCCGCCATTGGCCAGCACCGCCGCCACCTCCCGATCGAGAGCCGCTTTCGCCTTGGAAAAGCCGCTGATGGCGGTTTTGCCGGTCGTGGTGAAAATGAAACCCTTCCGCTTCCTTTTGTCAGGAAACCGTGCCTTCAAAAGGTCCACGACCTGCGACGACAGTGGGCACAGGTGATCACGGTCATTTTTCGACCTCACGGCCGGTATGACCCATTCTACCTTTTCCAGATCGATCTCCGACCAGTTCATGCCCGCCACTTCGCGCAGCCGCTGCCCGGTAAGAAGCAGCGTTTTCACGAACGGCCCGAACGGTTCACCCAGCTTGTCACTGGCTAGCCAGACAGCCTTCAATTCCTGCCCCTTCAGAACCCGATCGCGCTTTCCGTCCTTGGCGGGAGGCGGCATCTTCTCCATGACCGACGACGCAATGTCGCCCCGGTCCTCCGCCCACGACAGCATCTTCTTCAGCCACTTATGGGCTTTGAGCGATGCCGACTTGCTGCGTTCCCCAATCTCATCCAGCCGGCGCGCAATTTCGTTCCGGGTCAGAGCGTTAATCGGACGGCTCTTGAACACCGACGTCAGGTCGCGGCGGAAGACGGATTTGATGTCCTCCGCAGACCGCAGCTTGTTCGCGTCCAGATAGTATTTCCCGAACAGGTCGACATATTTATCAAACGCCAGCCGCTCGGCCTCCGCCTTGCCATCCGCTGCGGCAGCAAGGCGTTGCCGTTCATCATCAACCGGGTCGACACCCTTCCGTACCATCTCCAGCAGATCAGCGGCCCTCTCGCGGGCCTTCTCCGCCGTCCAGGGGGAGCCATGCCGACCGATCGTGAAGCGCTTTGTCTGGGTGCCACGCCCTCCCATCTGATACTGGACCAGATAGGACCGGGCGCCCTTCTGCGTCACCATCACGCCGAACCCCTTGAGCGTGTCGTCCCAAAGATAGGCACGCGCGGTGCCAGCAGGCAGCGGGATCGCTTCAACCGTTCTCTTTGTGATCCGCCCTACAGCCATTCCTGGATAATAACCGGATAATGACGCTACGGGAAGCCATGGCAAACCATGGAAAGAGACAGTTCATGAACATACCCGGATTCCAAGGCATTGATGGCGGCTACAGGAAAGCAGAGAAAACCACAGAAAATTTGGACCACAGACTTGGTAAGGCTGAGGTCGTGAGTTCAATCCTCACCGGCAGCACCATTTTTCCCTCATATCCTTGATTTACGCCGCCGTGGCATGGCGTTTTTTTCGCCGCGCTTGTGGCGGTGGATCGTCAGCCATTGCGGGTGGGCAGCGGCCGCAGCCCTGTCGCTGCACGAGGATTTCCGCGCCCTCAACGCCTCAGCAGGAACACGGCATGCTCCGCCAACAGATTGGCATTGGCATGGGTGGTCTCACGATCCCCTTTCAAAAACCATTGGCCGTCTATCGACCAGCCGCGATCCTTTACCAGGGCGCGGAAATCATCGACCGTGACATGGTGGATGTTGAGCGTGTCATACCATGTGTCGGGCAGCAGGCGCGTCACCGGCATGCGGCCGCCCCAGAACAGCGACAGCCGGCCGCGCCAATGGGCGAAATTGGGGAAGGAAACAAAGGCCTGCCTGCCGATGCGCAGCAGTTCCTCCACCACCCGGTCGGGG
>Ga0307408_100000841_pt1 | contig 24263 bp, 24 predicted proteins | sample 322Cmetagenome_FD_202116 | JGI IMG/M metagenome (GOLD analysis project Ga0307408, IMG submission 202116) | Maize rhizosphere microbial communities from greenhouse at UC Davis, California, United States - 322HYB-C-3 | ecosystem: Host-associated > Plants > Roots > Rhizosphere > Soil | place... | reverse complement strand
CATCGACATCGAGGTTGAAGACACCCACCCCGGCGACACCACCGGCCGGCCCGTGGTGCTCCTCATCATGGGCCTGGGCATGCAGCTGATCGCCTGGCCGCCGGCCATGGTGCAGGGGATCGCCGATGCGGGCTTTCGGGTGCTGCGGCTGGACAACCGCGACATCGGCCTGTCGCAGCATTTCGACCACCTGGGCGCGCCCAACCTGCTCTGGGAGGGCCTCAAGTTCCGCATGGGCTGGCGCATACGTGCGCCTTACAGCCTGCAAGACATGGCGGCCGATGCGCTGGGTGTGCTCGATGCGCTGAACATTCCCAAGGCGCATGTGGTGGGCGTCAGCATGGGCGGCATGGTCGCGCAGCGCCTGGCCGTGCTCGCGCCTTCGCGGGTGCAAAGCCTCACCAGCATCATGAGTTCCAGCGGCGCGCGCGGCCTGCCCGAGGCCAGCCCGGCCGTGACCCGCGTGCTGCTGAGCCGGCCTAGCGGCAAGGGCGTGCAGGCGGCTGTGGAGCATACCGTCAAGCTGCTCAAGGCCATAGGCAGCCCCGGCTTTCCCACGGCCGAGGCCGAGCTGCGCGAGAAAGTCGCCGCCGCGGCGCAGCGCAGCTTTCACCCGCAGGGCGTGGTGCGGCAGATGGTGGCGATTGCCGCCGACGGCACACGCGCGGAGGCGCTGGCCCAGGTCAAGGCGCCCACGCTGGTGGTGCACGGCCGTGCCGACCCATTGGTGCCCATGGCCTGCGGCCAGGACACAGCCAGGCGCATTCCCGGCGCGCGTTTTGAGAGCATTGAAGGCATGGGCCACGACTTGCCGCCCGGCGTGGTGGATCGTTTACTGGTCTTGCTGATTCCCCACTTCAGGGCGCACAGCTGAGCCAGCGACGCTGAGATAGCCCTACGTTTTGCCGCCTTGTGGGATCGCTGGCGAGGCCCGGTCGGGCTTAAGGGGGAAAATGGCCTCCATGAACACCCCTGAACAATCCCAGCTCGGCAAATCCTCGGCCTATACCGACCAATACGACGCCTCGCTGCTTTTCCCGATCCCGCGCGAGGGCAAGCGTGCCGAAATCGGCATCACCGGCGCGCCGCCGTTCTTCGGTGCCGACCTGTGGACGGCGTTTGAACTCAGCTGGCTCAACCAGCGCGGCAAGCCGCAGGTGGCGCTGGCCCACGTCACCGTGCCCTGTGAGTCGCCCAACATCGTCGAGAGCAAGTCCTTCAAGCTTTACCTCAACAGCTTCAACAACACGCGCTTCGCCGATGCGCGCGAGGTGCGCGAACGCATACGCGCCGACCTCAACGCCGTGGTCGGCGCCGGCGTGGGCATCACCACCCTGGGTCCCGAGCTGTTTGACCGCGAGCCCGTGCATGAACTGGACGGCCTGAACCTGGACCGGCTGGATGTGGAGTGCATCCATTACCAGCCCGCGCCCGAGCTGCTGTTCGCCGAATTCGACGAAGCGCCTGTGGAAGAGACCCTGACCAGCAACCTGCTCAAAAGCAACTGCCTGGTCACCGGCCAGCCCGACTGGGGCAGCGTGCAGATCCGCTACGCCGGCCCGCAGATCAACCAGGAGGGCCTGCTGCAATACCTGGTGAGCTTTCGCAACCACAACGAGTTCCACGAGCAGTGCGTGGAGCGCATCTTCATGGACATCTGGACGCGTTGCAGGCCGATCAGGCTCTCGGTCTATGCGCGCTACACGCGCCGCGGCGGGCTGGACATCAACCCCTTCCGCACCAGCCACCCGCAGGCGCTGCCGCCCAGCGTGCGCACGGCACGGCAGTAAGAACCCTGCGTTACTGCCCGAACTCGCTGAAGTTCTTCAGCGGCGACAGCCCCGGGAACTGCCCCGCGCGCTTTTCCTTCATGGCCGTCACGGACTCGCGCACATGCGCGTTGCTCCAGATCGCGCTCTGCAGCCAGCCCATCTGTTTGAGCGCTTCGTCCACCGAGTGGTCGCGCGCATAGTGCACGGCCTGCTTGGTGCCCCAGATGGCCACCGGCGGCTTGGCGGCGATTTCAGCGGCGCATTGCATGGCCGCGGCCAGCATGGCTTCGGCTGAATCAAACACCTCGTTCACCAAGCCGTAGCCCAAGGCCCTGGCGGCGGGCAGGCGGCGGCCGGTGTAGGCCAGCTCCTTGACAACGGCCAGCGGCACCAGCTTGGGCAGGCGCTGCAGCGTGCCCACGTCGGCCACCATGCCGATGTTGATTTCCTGGATGCAGAAAAACGCATCGGCCGTGGCGTAGCGCAGGCAGCAGGCCGTCACCATGTCGACTGCGCCGCCGATGCAGCCGCCCTGGATGGCCGCGATCACCGGGATGCGCAGGGTCTCCAGTTTGGTGAAGGTGGTCTGCATGTTCGTGAGCAAATCGAAAATGGCCGCGCGCCCCTCGGGGCTCTGGTCGTCCATCGCGATGCCGCCGCCAAAGGTCTCCAGCGCCATGCCTGCGCTGAAGTGTTTGCCGGTGCTGGAGATCACCAGCACGCGCGCCTCGCCGGTGGTGTGGATATGCGTGAGCGCCGCGTCCAGCTCGCGCCAGAACAACGGATGCATGGTGTTCATCGCCTCGGGGCGGTTGAGCACCAGGTGCGCGATGTGGCCGTTGGTGTTGAGGGTGAAGCAGGTCAGGGCGGGTGGAGTGGATGGGGTAGGGGTGGTGGCGTTCATGCCCCCACTCTAGTTCAGGCGACCAATTCCAGCCAGTCACACCTGAGACGCTGCGCAAGGTGCGCCCTGGCCCTGGCATAGACATACAGCCGCGGCGCCAGGATGCCTAGCAAGCACAGCGGGTAGGCCCATTCCGCTTCAAACGCATAGGCCGGCAGCCAGCCCGTCCAGCCCATGAGCCAGGCCGTCAGCACCGCTTCCCAGAGCTGGCACTCGAGGGGGTGCGCCCCGCGCTGCGCCTCCCGCCAATCCTTGACACGCTGCAGCTGGGCCAGCGAGATGTGATGCCAGTACGGCGACCGGGTGGATGTTGAGGGCTTGGAAGGATCAGAGGAGTCAAACATAAAGCCTCCGCGCGAAACTTCAATGTAAGTTTCGTGAAAGCTTCTGTCAACGGCCGAACCTGCCTCCAAAACGTGAAAAAAGCGTCAAAACGTTCAATTCAATTCAGTTCAATTCAAATCCGGCGGCGCCGCGGCACCACGCTGAGCTGCAGCGTGAGCTTGCCCGGCGCGGCCGTCACGGTATGGCTTTGCGGCGCGATGTCGATCAGCTGGTCGGCATGCCAGACCCTGACCTGCGCGGCGCCTTCGGGCAGTTGCTCGACCTGCGCCATGCCCTCGGCATTCGTCAATACGGCCCAGGGCGATTCGCTCACGTACACATGGCCGCGCATGGAGCCGTGGATGTGGCAACCCAGCAGCACCGCACCGGCCTTGGTGAAGGTGGCGTCGGCGGTCTTGGCCGGCTTGCCTTCGGGCTTGCCGTCAAGCCGCAGTTCAAATCCTTCGCCCGCCGTGGCATTGAACTGCGCCGCACCGGCGGCCGAGCCGCGCACATGGTGTTCCCAGGGGTCGTTGTTGACGAACTGGGCCTTGCCGCCCAGCGCCACCACGCTCACAGCGGGCACAAAACGCATCTTTTCCTGATGGATGGTGACCTGGCTGGGCAAGGTATTGGGAGGTGCGGCGGTTTTGGCCGAGGGCAGCACCACCACGACGGCGTCGGGCGCCGGCTTGCCCTCTTTGTCGAGCACCAGCACGGAGAGGCTGGCAGCGGCGGCTGCAGTGGAAAGGGCAGAACCTGCCAGCAATAGAAGGGCGGAAATCAGCGTCCGCGAAAAAATAGGTGACATGGGATTCTTTCGTTTTCAGGTTTCGCGCGGCATCAGCCATGCCAGCACAGCCGCGACCACAAACAGCGCCAGCACGTCGCCCCAGAGATGGCCCATGGTGTGGTGGCCGCTGAAGGATTGCGCCGCCATGATCCCGCCGTGCACGACGCTGGACCAGACGGTGAACCAGATGAGGCTGCGGTGCGCCAGGGGATTGCGCGAGGCGATCAGCAGGAAGACGCCCAGGGTGGCATACAGACCGAGGATCATTTCCAGGTAATAGGAGCGCCCCTCGGCATGCCAGGCCCAGCCCGAAGGCCAGACCACGGTGAGCGGCCACAGGGCAAAAATAAAAACCAGGCCCATCACCATCAGCGCGATGCGCAGGTATTTCAAGCGGTCGGCGTCAGTCATTGTTTTTCTCTTTCGAGTTGTCGACGGCCGCGCATTTCACACCGCAGGGCAACCCCCCGGCGGCGCGACGGCGCCGGGAGCTTATTGAGGGCCGTTTACTTGGCAGCCGGCTTGTACTCGGCCACAGCCTTGGCCAGGTCGCGGGTTTCTTCGCAGTTGGCGCAGATCGCCTGCAGCTTGGCCAGCTGGGCGTCAGCCTGGGCTTTCTGGTTGGTCTTGAGGTAGGCGATGCCCGAATACTCCAGCGCGCCCTTGTGCTTGGGGTCCAGCGCCAGCGCCTTGCCGTAGGCGGCAAAGGCTTCGTCGTACTTGCCCAGCCAGCGGTTGGAATAACCAAGGTAGTTGTAGGCGTCGGCGTTCTTCGGGTTTTTGGCCACCACCTTGTTGAAGCTGTTCACGGCTTCAGCCCAGTTCTTGGCCTCGATGGCCTTTTTGCCCGCCGCGAAGTCGTCGATCTGCGCGTTCTGCACCGGTGTGGTCTGGATGTCGGCGGCCACTGCGGCGCCGGCGAGCGCCAGGGCGACGACGGGCAAGGCGATGAAGTTGCGGATGGAAAAAGCAGTCATGGCGGGCTCCTTGAGATATCGGTTGATTCGGTTAATTGAGATGCGCTGCAAATCAGCACCTTATACAAACGAGGAGAACGGGAGAATGGATGCAGAGAGATGGTATTTATTTGTAAATACGGCAGGAGCGTTCAAAAGACTGGGGGCTAAGCCTGCTCGTGCATGATGCGCGCCATCCCTGAGACCTTGATCGAGGCCCCAGGGGAGGGCGGAATCTCGGCGTGCAGGCGGGAGCGCATGCCCATGTCTTCACCCTGCACGATGTCGATGGCGCCGCCATGCGGCCATCCCAGGTCGCGGAGGTAGCCCGCAAAGGCGGCGGTGGCCGCGCCGGTGGCCGGGTCTTCGTACACGCCGCCGGAGGCAAAGGGGTTGCGCGTGTGAAAAAGCCGTGGCGTCTGCGCGTAGGCCAACAGGATGGTCACCAGGCCCGCCTCGTTCATCAGTGCGCGGCCCTTGCCCAGGTCGTAGTGCATGGCCGCCAGCTTTTCGCGGCTGTTCAAAGCCAGCACCAGGTGGTCCGCGCCGCCATGGGCCAATGCCGGGGCGATGCGCGGATCCAGGTCGGCCGGTACATAACCGAACAATTCCAGGGCAGCCTGCACCAGCGCTTCTGGCGCGGCCTGGCTGCGCGTGGGCGGTGACTGCAGCGCGGCGGCAATGGTGTCCCCGGTGCGCCGGCCTTCCACGGTGATGTGGGCCTTGTTCAGGCTCAGGGCAAACAAACCATCGCCGTGCTGAAGGGCCAGCGCCGCGCCCAGGGCAATCGTCGCGTGGCCGCAAAAGGGCACTTCGGATTCGGGTGAAAAATAGCGCGCCCGCCAGCCGACGCCTGCCGGGACGGCAAAAACCGTTTCCGAAAACCCCACTTCCGCGGCGATCCGCTGCATCTCCGCGTCGGCGGGAAATGCGCCGCTGATCATGACACCGGCAGGGTTGCCGCCGGTATTGCCGTCAGAAAACGCTGCGATCTTCAGAACATCCATTTTTTTCTTTCCCCTTTCCCTTTTGATGGACGGAGGTGCTTTCCTCCATTGAACGCCGGTTCAAACCGCCTGTTGCCACTGAAGGCCGAAAGGCAGCAAGCGCGGCCCGAATAAAAAGTGCAGCACCCGCCGCCGGCTGCTGCCGGTGGATTTCGAGGATGCGTGCAGCAACAACGGCCGCATGGCCATCACCCCGCCACGCCCCAGCGTGCAAACGACTTCGGCCTGCGAATGCCGGGCTGTGGCTGCGGCCTGCTCCTCCATCCGGCCCTGCAGGTGAGAGCCTGGAACGACCCGCAGCGGGCCGTCTTCGTCATCGCAGGTGTCGATATGCAATCGCAGCGCCACCAGCTGCCGCAACAACTCCACCGGCGGCTGCACATAGAGGGCGCCTTCCTTCTCCGACCAGCCGCCCAGGCCGGGGTGCTCCACGCGGGCGGCCACGGGGATGCTGAGGTCCTGGTGCACAGGCACCAGCCAGTTGCGCGATGCCGATTTCTCAAAGTAGGTGCACTGCACAGCGGCGAAACCGGCAGGCAGCAAGGGCGCCAGCAATGGGTGTTTGCGCAGTGTTGCCGCCAGTGCCTGGCACCAGCCCTGCGAGAGCAGCCTGCGCGTTCCCGCTGAGTCCGGCGATGTACCCCCAAGCCGGGAAGCAAGCGACTCGCACTCGGCGTCGTTCAATACCTGGGGAACAAGCGCAAAGCCCTGTGTCGTGAATGCAGTGGAGTCCATGCCGATGGGGAATGCAGCGCTCACAGCACCGATTGAAACAAGGGCAGGTACTGCGGGTGCTGCGAGATCGTGTTGTGCGAGGTCCCGGGCAATATCTTGAGCGCTGCTGTTCCCTTTTTGAACTGCGCGTACAACCTTTCAGTGCTGGCCGCCGGGATGACCTCGTCGTTCTGGGCGGAGATCAGCAAGGTGGGCGACGTCACCTGGGCTGCGTATTTCCAGGACTCGAACTTGTCCACCAGCAACCAGGAGATGGGGAAGTAAGGAAAGCGCTGCGCGGCGAGTTCCTGGATGCTGTTGTAGGGCGTCACCAGGATCAGGCGCGACACCGGCCGCTGGCTGGCCACCCAGACGGCCACGCCCGAGCCCAGGCTCCTGCCCACCACGGAGATCTCCGTATGGGTTTTGCTCACTTGGTCGAACAAGGCCAGGGCGTCGCTTTGCAGCGCCGCCTCCGAGGGGCTTCCACTGCTGCCGCCGTATCCGCGGTAGTGAAGCAGGTAGATCGCATGGCCGGGAAACGCCTGCGCAAAGGACGGCAGGTTGGCCGAAACATCTTCGGCATTGCCGCCGAAGTAAACAATGGCCTTGGGCCCGGCCGCCTCACGCGTGGTGACGACCAGCTCCGCGTCCTTGACCTGGAGCTGCATCGTCATGGCAGGGCTGCCCCAGGACCTCGGCTGCGGGAAATAAATCAGCGAGCGCTGCCAGGCAAACAGCGCCGCGCAAAGGGCCAAATAAGCCAGCAACAGGATCGCCACAAAAATCGTCATTGCGCGCACCATAAATCGGGAGGCTTGTCGCAAGGGCTCACCACAGCTTGGCGCAATTGCCGCTGAAGACCACGGTTTCACCAGGTTTGGCCGCGTTGGCATCGGCCTCCAGCGTCACCACCAGCTTGCTCACTTTGGAGAGCAGTTTTTCCGAGGTGTCCGGCAGCATGGACACGGCCGAGCCGCTGGTGGGCACCGCGCCCAGCGAGAACGCCGGGCCGTTGGCCGGCACGGCCCAGAGCACCAGCTTGCCTGCGGCGGGTGGTGTGATGGGGCCAATGACCTTGACCGTCATGGTTTTGCCGTGGCGCAGTGAGCTGACCAGCAGCTTGCCGTTGCCCTGCGCATCCGTCAGCAGGCCCACATAGCTTTGCGGCAGCTTTTCACCCGAGCGCATCGCAAGCTGGTCGCTGGACATGAACAGGGTGGGCATGGCCAGAAAGAGGGCGCTGGCCGCGATCACGCCTGCGGCCAGGCCGCCCACACCAAAGCCCGCCGGCCTGAGCCAAGCCGCCCAGCCCAGCCAGGAAGTTTTGCCCTGGGCCGCTTGCCGCGCACCTGCGGGTTGCGTGCGCGCCGCAATCGCCGCCCATACCTTGGGCGAAGGTTTCTGCGCTGGCACCGACATGGCCAGCTGGCCCAGGCGCGCCTCCCATTGCGCGACGCGCACACGTACGTCGATGCGGTCGCGCTGCAGGCGCTCGAAGCGGCGGCGCGCGCCGCCGCTGAGCGTGCCCAGCACATAGGCCGACGCCAGGTGTTCAAGAAGTTCGGGGCTGGTATATCTCACGATGCCACCACCCCTTGCGCGGCGAGGCAGCCCTTGAGCTTTTCAAGGCCGCGGCGTATCCAGGCTTTGACCGAGCCCAGCGGCGCGCCCATTTGCGCGGCCACCTCGGTGTGCGACAGGCCCTGGTAATAGGCCAGCGCCAGGCTTTGCCGGTGGCTGCCTTCCAGGGCGTTCATGCAGCCTTCTATGTGCAGGGCTTCGGTGGCCTGCTCCAGCAGTTGCATGGCGCTGGGGGCGGGCGCGGCGCTGCTTTCGATCTCTTCCTCATCCAGCTCGCCGACCTCGCCCGAATTGGGCAAGCCGCTTTCCTTGCGGCGCGCACGTGCGCGAAAGGCGTCCAGCGCCTTGTTGCGGACGATGGCGATCAGCCACGTCATGGGTTGGATGGGTTGGCCGTCCACCTCGCTGCGGTAGCCGGCCGCGTTTTTCCAGATGCTCACATACGCCTCTTGCAGCACATCTTCGGCCGCCTGTCCTTGTCCCAATATACGAACGGCAACGCCAAACAGATGCGTATGGGTGCGGTCGTAAATATGGGCAAAGCAGGTGTGGTCGCCTTGCGCCGCCCCGGCGATCAGGGCTTGCAGGCTGCGGGGGTCCGTGTCGGGGGCCAGCTTCATGCGGCTGAGTATAGGGAGTTCCGATCCTGCGGCAAGCGCGGGCCGGAGAGCGCTTTTTTCGCAAAAACCTGCATCCAATTCGCGGCGGGCGGCGTTTGTCCTGGGTGCTGGACGCCGCAGCGTCCCGTACCCCCTCCGGCCACGGGGTTGTTGGGGCATTTTTCACTTTTCTTTAACCCCGAGACCTGTCAGTATGTGCACAGGGCTCCTTTGAGGAGATCGCCATGACATCGATTGCAACCGTCGCCCAGCCAAGGCTCCATGCAGGCCTTGCGGCCGCGCTGTGCGCCAGCCTGCTATTAGGCGCCTGCGCCGGCGGCCCGGCTACCCGGGCGGACGCCGGCAAGCCGGTCCCTGCCGCGCTCAAGCCGGCCGACAGCGAACGCGCGGCCTTTACCTGGCATGCGGTGGGTTCCCAGATTTACGAATGCCGCGCCAGCGACAAGGGTGGCTGGGCCTGGGTGTTTGTCGCCCCCGAGGCCGATCTCTACAACCAGAAAGACGAAAAAGTCGGCACACATGGCGCCGGCCCCCACTGGACGGCGCTGGATGGCAGCAAGACCGTAGGTACCGTCAAGGCGCGCGCCGACGGCGAACGGCCCAGCGACATCCCTTTGCTGCTGCTGACAGCCAAGTCCGCCGGCATGCCCGGCAAGATGGCCGCCGTCACCAGCGTGCAGCGCCTGAACACCGAGGGCGGCAACGCCCCGGCCAAGGGCTGCAGCGCTCAGGCTGACGTGGGTAAACGCGTGAAGGAAGGCTATACCGCCGACTACGTCTTCTTTGCCGCCAAAAACACCTGAAGCGAGTGCAGCATGTCCGTGCTCAAGAACCTCTTTAGCGCCAGCAAGAGCCCCAAGCCCGGCGCCTCCGGGCCTGAGACCGGTCCGGTGAAGATGAACCTTGACGAGCGCATGGAGTTCCGGCGCGAGATGCTGTATGAGGCCATACGGGTGACGATGCAGGCCCACGGAATCCTGTCGGCGAGCTACAAATTCCGCGTGGTGCGCAACGACAAGCGGGGCCACCAGTACCTTGTGCTGATGGATCTTTCCACGGACTTCCTGGACAGCCGGGAAGGCGGGCCCGCCCGGCTGGCCGAGGTGGGCGCGGCCATCGCCAAAAACGCCATGGCACGCTATAACCTGCTGGTCAGCGGCGTGTACTGGCAGGTCAATGAACAGATCCAGGGCTTCTCGGCCAGCCGACCCGCCGCGCTTCGCCAGGGCCAGGATGTAGAAGATTCGCGGCCGCCGGTGCGCCGCCATGAGCGCGCCACCGCAGAAGAGCTCGCCGCCTTTGAAGCCGCTTGGGAAAAAGGCCGGGCCATGCAGATCGGCGACCGGATTTATTCGTCTGACCTGGCGCCGTTGGAGCCGGATTCCACCAAGGGCGACAGCCGGCGTTAAAGGCGGCGCTCCTGGTTCTCAGGACCTGCGCCGCCGCGGCGCCACCGTGAGATGCATGATGCTTTTGGCCAGCACCGCGCTCACCGCGACCTGCTGCGGCGCGATGTCTATCAGCTGGTCGGCCTGCCAGACCTTCACCTGGGCCGCACCGTCGGGCAGGTCCTCGAAGATCGCAATGCCTTCGGCGCTGGTCTTGCCGGCCCAGGGCGATTCGCTGGCATAGACATAACCGCGCATGGAGCCGTGGATAAAGCAGCCCAGCAGGGTCGCGCCCATCACGCCGGGCTTGTCCATCGTCACTTCGGCGGACCTGGCTGGCTTGCCTTCGGTTTTGCCTTCCAGCCGCAATTCAAAGCCGGCGTTCGCAGCGCTGAACTGCCCCATGCCCGCCGGCGAGCTGCGCACGTGGTGGTCCCAGGGGTCGTTGTTGACGAATTGCAGCTTCGCGCCTACGGGCACCACCGTCACCGCCGGGATGAACTGCATTTTTTCCTGGCTGATGGTGGCTCGCGGCGGCAGCGCGTTTTTCGGCTGGGCGCTTTTGTTGGCCGGCGACACCACCACCACCGCGTCCTGCACCGGCTTGCCGTCCCTGTCGAGCACCGACACCACGAGGTTGCCCGCGTGCGCCACTGCACTGAACACCACCAGCGCGGCGAAGACGCCGCATTGCACGCGCCCGTTCATGGTTTGGCCGCGCTTTCCGGGGGTGTGATGATGTCTCGGTTCATGGGCGCGAGCAGCGCCAGCATTTCGTTCTGTTTGCGAAACGGAATGCCCCTGGCGTCCATGCTTTGCTGCAGCACCTCCACCAGCGCATGGAAGTCGGACTTTTTGATGTCCAGGTTGGCATGCGCGCCCTTCATGTCCGCGCCCTTGTAGACGCAGGGGCCGCCGCTCAGGGCGCAGAGCTGCTCAACCAGCTGTTCTTTCACGCGCTGCTGGTTGGCAGGCTGGAAGTGAGGCCCGGTGCGCGGATCCGACAGCAGGCGGACCATGAAATCGTCCATCAGCGCGACCAGGCCGGGCTTTTCGCCAAAAGCCTTGTAGAGCTGGTCATTGGGAGCCGCGTTTTGCGCGAAGGTGGCGCCTGCCAACAGCAGGCTGCCGGCGGCAAGCGCCAAGCCGATCAATGTTTTCTTCATGGTGGTCAATCCTTGGGAATGAGGTGAGAGATCAGAGATCAGAAAGCGACCTGGGCCGAGAGGTAGTAGCCCGTCTGCTTGCGGTTGCCGGTGGTCGCGGGCACGATCACGCCCAGGTCCACATAGGCCAGCGTGAGCGAAAAGTTTTTGGTCGGCGCCCAGGCAATGAAAATGTCTTTCCAGTCCTCCGAGCGCAAGCCATTGCCCAGGCCCGCAGCGCGGCCCGCGCCTTCAAGCTTGTTGCGCATGAAGCGGTACTCCACACCGATGGCGACGTTTTTGCTGAGCAGGTATGCGATGGAGAATTCCGGCTGCAGCGAGTATTTGTTTTCATTCCCGCCCAGCGTCGCGCCGTAACCCAGCAGCCCGTTCTGGTTGGCCTTGGTCGCGCGCAGCGTGCCATTGACCAGGAGGCTCTGGCCCAGGAACAGTTTGGTGGCGCTCACATACACATCCACCCCCGAACGCTTAGCCCCCAGCGCGGCCAGCGTGCCGTCCAGGCCGGTCGAACCCAGCTTTTTGTATTGCACCCCGACGGCCACCTGTGGCACCAGCGTGTCGCTGTCGAGCACTGCATCACCCAGCACACGAACCTTGGCGCCCACGATGGTCTGCTTCAGGTGCAGTCCCGGCAGCCCCAGCGCCACACCGGTATCGCGCGTGTTGAAGTCCTGCCGCGCGATCGAAAGTTCATAGCGGTCGTTGATGCCGACAGCCGCACCATACAGGCTCAATCCATAGTCCGTAGTCCCCGCATGGCTCAGGTAGGCCGAGCCGCCTGTCTCGCCCGCCGTAGCGTTGCTGCCGATCACCGCCCACGGCGTCAGGCCGCCGCCGGCTGCGCCTTCTAGGGTGCTGACGCCGCCGGTCAGGAGGAGTTTTCCGGTGTCGGCGTGGACTTGGACACCTGCACCCAGGAGGAGGGTGGTGAGGAGGGGGTAGAGGAGGGGTTTTTGCATGATTGGGTTTTGGTGGCCTGGTTTGTGGAGTACGGGGGAGAAGGCGGAATGGATTCAAGTTTTTTCCTTCTTGTCTTTTTTGTTCTGGCGGCGCTCACCTTTTTGAATCCTGTTGGCCGGGCAACCCCCCCCGGCAACAACCCTGCCCGTTTTTGTCGCCTGAGGAACACAGGCACAACCACCCAACTGCTACGATCCCGCCCATGAACCGTCGCAACTTCCTGGCCGTCACCACAACGGCCGCCCTGACCGGAGATTTCGCCATGGCCGACCTGCCCAAAGTAGGCTCACTCGACGACGCCCTGCGCTGGCTGGACATGCTGGACAAAGCGTCCAGCGTCAAAACCACCGGCCAATGGCCCCTGGTGTCGGTGATGGAACATATGGCGCAAAGCGTGGAGATGAGCATCGACGGTTTCCCGCAGCCCAAGAGCGCTTTCTTCCAGAACACGGCCGGTTCGGCCGCGTTTGCCTTCTTCAAGTGGCGCGGGCAGATGAGCCACAGCCTCAGCGAGCCGATTCCGGGCGCGGCGGCTTTGCAGCGCGAAGGCGACTGGCGGCCCGCCTCGGCTCGCTTGCGTTCGGCGATCGAGCGCTTTACGCGCCACCAGGGTGCGCTGAAGCCGCACTTTGCCTATGGCGCGCTCAGCAAGGCCGATTTCTCGCTGGCCCATGCGTTTCACATCGCCAACCACCAGGATGAAATCGTGGTGGTGAAGGCTTAGGTCCTTATCGCCCGCGTACCGCCGACCTTCTTTTTCTTCGCCCGGCCTTTCGCCCGGCTTTTGAGGAACGCCAGCAGCCGGTGCTCGGCGGCATACAGGCGGCGAATTTTTTTGCCCGATTCAAGTTGGGGCCATAGTTCGGACATGGCCTGGGTGTCTTGTGCCAGCTGGCCGCCCAGCTCCAGCACCGCCGGGTGGATATACGATTTTTTGCAGACCGCCGGTGTGTTGCCCAGCAGCCGCGCCACTTCCTGCAACACCGCCTTGGCGCTGTAGGCGCCTTTTGCCTCCAGCCCGTCGCCCCCGCCGCAGGCCAGGCGTGTGAGCTCCAGCGCCTGCACCGTGCCGTGCCAGGTGCGAAAGTCCTTCGCGGTGAAACGCTCGCCGTCTTTATCCTCGCCCTTGCCCTGCAGGATCTCCGCCAGGTAGTCGTTGACGTCACCCGAGCCCACGGCGCGCAGCTCGCCGGCTTCGTCCTCGTACTGGAACAGCAACTGGCCCGGCAACTGCTGGCAGCGCCGCACCACGGCCGCAACCTTGGGGTCGTCCACCTTTAGTTCCTGCATCACGCCGCTCTTGCCGCGAAAGCGCAGCTGCAATGTCTTGCCGCGCACGCCGGCGTGCGGGTTGCGCAGCGTGGTCAGGCCGTAGGAGCCGTTCTCGCGCGCGTATTCGTCGTTGCCCACGCGCACAAAGGTCGTGTCGAGCAGGCGCACCAGCGTCGCCAGCACCAGGCTGCGGCTGACCGGCGCATTGCGGCGCGGCGCCAGGTCGCGCGCCACGCGGGCGCGTATGCGCGGCAAGGCCTTGCCGAAGGCCTGCATTCTTTCAAACTTGTTCTCGCCGCGCAGGGTTTGCCAGTCGGGATGGTAGCGGTACTGCTTGCGGCCGCGCGCGTCGTAACCCGTGGCCTGCAGGTGGCCGTCGGGCCGCGGGCAGATCCACACCCGCGTGTAGGCGGGGGGGATGGCCAGCTTGTTGATGCGGCGGATTTCCTCGGGGTCCTTGATCCATCGGCCCGAGGCGTCGCGGTAGCGAAAGCCCTTGCCGCTGCGCTTCTTGAACCGTGCCACGCCGGGCATGTCGTCGCTGACATAAACAAGCCCTGTGCCTTTCAATTCAGGCGCCGCGATTGCTTTGGGGGCGGACGGCTTCAGGCTGCGCTCGGGTGCGCGGGAGGTTTTCGCGGGAGAAGGGGAAGAAGAAGTTGTCCGGCCAGCAGGCATAGGCCTGCATTGTGTGAAGCGCCGCAGCGCCGGGGCTGTAGGACCCAGCCGCTTTGCACGGCAAGCTAGAACAACTGGTCGGTGGTGTTCGGCTCGCCGCGCTCCGAGGGCTTTTTCTCCTCGGACAGCGGCGCCTCGCCAACGCGTGCGAGGGTGGACGCGCGCACGCCCAGCAGGCGCAGCTTTTTCTCCAGCGGCACGCGCTTGAGGCATTGGCCGGCGAGCCGGCGTATGGCGGCGCCGTCGGCCGTGTAGCTGTCTGAAGTCTGGTCGCGCGTGGCGATCTTGAAGTCGTCGTAGCGCAGCTTGATGCCTATGGTCTTGGCGACATAGCCTTTGCGTTGCAAGTCCTCGCCCAGCCTCAGGCACAGGTCGGTGAAGATGGCGCCCAGTTCCGCCTTATGGCGCACCGCGTGCAGGTCGCGGTCGAAAGTGGTTTCTCGGCTCATGCTGACCGGCTCGCTCTCGGTCACCACGGGCCGGTCGTCGCGGCCCCAGGCGGCTTCGTGCATCCAGGCGCCGGTGGCCTTGCCGAAGTTGTCGACCAGCCAACCCACATCCTGCGCGGCGAGTTCACCAATCGTGTGGATGTGCAGCTTCGCGAGCTTCTCGCCGGCCTTGGGGCCGATGCCGTTGATTTTTCGCACATGCAGCGGCCAGATTTTTTCCTGCAGGTCAGATTCGTAAATCACCGATATCCCGTTGGGCTTGTTGAACTCGCTGGCCATCTTGGCCAGCAGCTTGTTGGGCGCCACGCCGACAGAGCAGGTCAGGCCTGTCTTCTCAAAAATCGCCTTCTGGATCAGCCGCGCCAGCACGCGCCCGCCTTCACGCTGGCCGCCGGGCACGTCGGTGAAGTCGATGTAGACCTCATCGACGCCTCGGTCCTGCATCAGCGGCGCGATCTCGGTGATGGTGCTCTTGAAGAGCTGCGAGTACTTGCGGATCTCCGCAAAATCCACCGGCAGCACAATCGCCTGCGGGCACAGCTTGGCGGCTTTCATCATGCCCATGGCCGAGCCCACGCCGAACTGCCGCGCCGCATAGGTGGCCGTGGTGATGACGCCGCGGCCCACATAGTCCTTGAGCAGCGGAAAGCTTTCGACCGGGATGAAGCGCAGCGGGCGCTCACCCTGCGCGGCGCGCAACTCCTCATCGACCTTGCGCCAGCCGCCGCCTATCACCACCGGCAGGCCCTTGAGTTGCGGGTAGCGCAGCAACTCCACCGACGCGAAAAACGCGTCCATGTCGAGGTGGGCAATGCGGCGGATTTTGGTTGGGGCGGAAGGCATCGGGTCGCTCACCGGATGAGCATAGCAATTCGAAGTGCAGGCAAATATTTACCCTGCTATTTTCTTAGGGTTCTTCTAAAATTTCGCCTTCGCCAAAAAACAGTGCAAGCGCGCGAGTGATGTGCACGAATCAGATGTGCCTGCGGGCGCCAAAGCGGGCAGACTTCGCCCTCAATAACAAGACAAAACAGGACAGGGAAAACACGATGAAGCGATGGATCAAATGGACCGCCGGTGTTGCCGGTGCGCTGGTGTTGCTGTTGGCCGGCACGGCCGTGGTCGGCAGCCAGATGGCCGAGCGCAAAAGCCAGCGACAGATCAAGGTGGCCGTGCAGCCGGTGGCCATCCCGGCCACGCCCCAGGCGCTGGAGCGCGGCACCTACCTCTACAACTCGCGCGGCTGTGCAGACTGCCATGGCGCCAACGGCGCAGGCCGCGAATTCATGAACGATGGCAAGGGCATGCGCCTGGCCGGCCCCAACATCTCGCCCGGTGAAGGCAATGTGGTTGCGCGCTACACACCCGAAGACTGGGTGCGCACCTTGCGCCACGGCGTCAAGCCAGACAGCCGGCCCGTGTTTGTCATGCCCAGCGAAGACTACAACCGCCTGACCGACGAAGACTTGGGCGCGCTGGTCGCCTACGTCAAGGCTATGCCACCCAAGGCGGGGAGCGCTGCCGTGCTGGAGCTGCCCCTGCCGGTGCGCGTGCTCTACGCCTTTGACGCCATCCAGGACGCTGCACAAAAAATCGACCACTCCCTTCCGCCTGCCAAGCCCGTCGCCGAAGGCGTGACCGTGGCGCACGGCGCATATGTTGCCAACATGTGCATAGGCTGCCACGGCGCAGGCCTGGCCGGCGGCAAGATTCCTGGCAGCCCACCCGACTGGGCGCCCGCCGCGAACCTGACACCGGGTGAGGGCAGCGCCATGCAGCGCTACAAGGACGCCGGCGCCTTTGTCGCCATGCTCCGCAGCGGCAAGCGCCCCGACGGTACAGCCATCACCGTGATGCCGTTTGAATCACTGCGTACGCTCAATGATCTGGACGCGCAGGCGCTGTATGCGTATTTACAGACTGTGCCGGCCAAGCCATTCGGGCAGCGGTAAGCGCAGGTAAATGGCGGCCAGGTCCGCCATGGCTCTGGCATCATGGCCGGCTTGCCAGTCCTCTTATTGAAAGCCAACGCCATGCCTTCCCAAGCCAAAGGAACCTTCGAAGTCAATCTCGCGCCGCAATCACTCGCCAATGCGGACGCCGGCCCGCTGATGGGGCGGCTCTCCATCAACAAAACTTTCAGCGGCGACCTGCAGGCGACAAGCAAAGGCGAGATGCTGAGCGCCGGCACGGCCGTCAAAGGCTCGGCCGGCTATGTCGCGATGGAGCGCGTCACAGGCACGCTGCACGGCAAGACCGGCAGCTTTGTGCTGCAGCACAGCGGCACCATGAACCGCGGTGCGCCGCAGTTGATGGTCAGCGTGGTGCCTGATTCGGGAACGGACGAACTCACGGGCCTGAGTGGCACGCTAAGCATACAGATTGCCGATGGCATGCATTCGTATGTGATGGACTATGAGATAGCGACGCAGGCTTGAGTTGGCGAAACAGTGGTGACCCACCTGCATCGGTTCTGGTTTTCCTTTTGAAGACCTTCCGCCTTTTTCACCCCTGCAGCTTGGTTGCGGTGTCACGGCGTACAGCTATGCCGATGCGGTTCAAATATTGAGAGATCGTGTGTTCGAGCAATCCGTACCCTCTTGCTCTGTGATCGAAGATATCGATGTCAGCACGCTGGATGAGAACCATGTCCGGCCCAACATAGGTTTGGTGACGCTGCGTGGGGTGTGGTTTCCGCTCGGCTATTGAGCCGCTGGGCATACAACATCCGACAACTGGATGTGCTTTGGTCGGCGTTTCCGTGCGCAGCACTTGAAATGCGACGCCACCGGGTTGGATGGCGAGTGCCTTCCTGAGCGCTGAAAAGTGGTTCAGCAATTCCGCATCGCGACCGGCAGCGGGCCATAGCCGCACGGTATGCGGCAGCCTGGCTCATGTTGCACTGCTGTGTGGCATGCATGGCTGTACCGCCAGCGCACGCGCTTGAAAAGCGCGGTCAAATTAATATTTTTCTGCAGCGGCCCATCACTGCGATGCGCATTTTGATTACGCATGCTAATTCTTCACTGCTTCATCAGAAAAATACTGAGAAGGTACTCAAGTCGGGCTGAGGCTGGATCGAAATCGCTTTCGGCATCATGTAGCCGGCGGGATTCTGCCAGAAGCCTATGAAATTGATAAGCGCGAAATTTTCAGGTCGGAAGAATTCGTTGCTTCATATGCACACAAATAATTCTTCTCCTGCAGATGGAGGGTGACAGGCGCAATACCCGTCACTAGACTGCGTGCTCTTGCGCAGCTCGCGCGCGATAAGAACAAATCAACGAGGGATTCCATGGGATTGTTTCAAGGGCTTGCGCCGGGTGAGCGGCGGATGAGTCGGCTGAACATTGTCAAAAATCTGGTCGCTTTGTGCGTCCTTCTTGGCGGTGGTATGGCAAACGCAGGTTGGAGTTATCTCTCTGGCTCCCCGTGTAAAACTACTGTTGCCGAGATCGGGCAGATTTACCTTTCAGAGCACAACCACGTTGTTAACGGCGTCAGCTATGCGTTCTCTTTGGGTTTCGTCAATGAAACGACGGGTGCCTACGGGGGCACCTATACCGCGACTGAAAGCAATGGTCATGTGAACGGCCCTACTTCCTGGGGCGATCAGGCAACCTCCTGCTCCCTGGAAAGACCCGTCGAGGTCGAACTGCTTCCCCAAAATGCTGGCACCTGTCGATCGTGCCCATGTGAACCTGACGGCTTCAAAACCCCGAATCCGATCATTCCTGCTACCGGGGAAAAGGTTCTGGACCATCGGGACTATGCAGGTCAAGGACCTACAGCACTAAGTCTCACAAGAAACTATAGAAGCGGCCGAATAGTGGGCGCCAGGACGGGTTCGGCCAAAGCGGGCCTGGGTCAGGGCTGGTCGCACAATTACGCCACCCGGCTCCAACGAGACGGCATCCCCGGCAGTTCGGGCAGCACCGCGAGAGTCTTTCTGGAAAACGGCAGCATACGAGCTTTCAACTGGGATACGGCAACAAGCAACTGGAAGCCCGTTGACAGCGTAGACACTTTGACCGCCAACTCCGCTGGTCTGCTCTACAAACGCCTCGATGACGACAGCAGCTGGCAATTTGACAGCGCCGGAAAACTCCTGACCGTCACGCAAAGAAACGGCTGGGTCACCACCTACACCTACAGCGGCGCATCGACCCCGATTGACATCGCACCGGCGGCAGGTCTGCTGATCGGTGTCAGCAACCAGTTTGGACGAACGCTCCAATTCACCTACAACGCAACCGGCCAGCTCACCAGCGTGACTGCGCCCGGAAGCCAGGCCACCCTCTATGGATACGACGGAACGTCGGCCACGTCGCGCTTGACGACGGTCAGCTATCCCGCCACTATCGGCAGCGGCACTGTCAGCAAGACCTATCTCTATGAGAGTGCAAGTTTTCCCCAATTAGTCACCGGCGTTGTTGATGAGAAAGGCAACCGCCTGGCCACCTACGCTTACGACAGTCAGGGCCGGGCGACCAGTTCCCAGCTGGCGCAGGGCGTGGAGCTGTACAGCGTCAGCTACCCCGCCTCAACCGGAGGTGTCACCACCGTGACCGATCCCCTTGGCACGGTCCGTAGCTACAACTACGGCATTGCCCAAGGCAAGCTGGCAGTGACCGGGGCTGACAAACCCAGCGGGGTCGGTAACAGCTCGGCCGCCAGCCGGGTGCAGGATGCCAACGGCTTTGTCACCCAGGAAGCCGATTTTCTCGGCGTGAACACCATGTACACCTGGGACGTCAACCGCCGCCTGCCGTTAACGACCACCAAGGCTGCGGGTCTGCCCGAAGCGCAGACAAGCAGCACGCAGTGGCATCCTACCTACCGCTTGCCCATGCTCGTCACTGAGGCGAACAGAACGACGGCCTATGCCTATGACACTGCAGGCAACACGCTCAGCCAGACCGTGACCGACACCGCCAGCAATGCCAGCCGCACCGCCAGCTGGACCTACAACCCTCAGGGCCAGCTTGCCACAGAGACGGATGCGAATGGCGTTGTGGCGCGCAGCTATGCCTATTACCCCACCAGCAGTTTTGCGCCACTTCCATCATCAAGCTCTTTTGATTCGAACATCCAATCCGTTAGTGTGCTGCTGCATGGCGACGGTGCCAACAACTCCACGGTGATGACGGACAGCGCCCCCGCGGCCAAAGCGGTCACTGTGGCGGGTGGTGCAAAGGTCAGCACGGCGCAAAGCAAATTCGGCGGTTCATCGATGGCTTTTGATGGCGCCGGCGACTATGTGTCCCTACCCGCCAGCCCCGGCAACGACTTCAATTTTGGGACCGGTGATTTCACCATTGAAGCGTGGATCTACCCTCTGTCTTTGTCCAACCCCCAATACCAAGCCATTTTTGGAGGAAGCAGCGGAGAGTTCATCTTTCTTCTGAACAACTCCACGGTGGAGGTCGGGCGTTTTTATCTTGCGGGAATTGCCGGCGGCGGGCCCATCACAGCCAATACATGGCAGCACGTTGCCGTGTCGCGCACGGGGACAACGCTCAAGATTTTTATCGGCGGTGTCCAGAAGTCTTCCGTCACCGATACCACCAACATCACCTACGCAGGCCAGCCTCGGGTTGGCGGCTCGAGCTATGCGACTAACTTTGCCTACTTCAATGGCTATGTGGACGACCTTCGCGTGACCAAAGGGGTGGGGCGCTATACGGCCAATTTCACGCCGCCTGCGGCGGCTTTTCCCAATGGCGGCCCCTCGACCGTTGTCGTGAATCCCAACGAGGTCGGCCACACGGCCGGGGACTTGCAATCGATCACCAATGCGGCAGGCCATGTCACGCAATTCACGCAGTACGACAGGGCAGGGCGCGTGCGCCAGATGGTCGACCCCAAAGGCGTGGTGATGGACATCGTCTACACCTCCCGCGGCTGGACCAGCAGCGTGACCGTGACCCCACCCGGCGGCAGCGCCCGCACCACCAGCTACACCTACGACAAAGCCGGCCAGATGACGGGCGCGACGCTGCCCGACGGCACCACCCTGGGCTACAGCTACGACGCCGCTCACCGCCTGACCGGTGTGACGGATGCCAAGGGCAACACCGTCACCTACACGCTGGACGCCATGGGCAACAAGACGGGCGAGCAGGTCAAGGACCCTTCGGGCTACCTGCAAAGAAACATCACGCGCGTCTATGACGCTTTGAATCGCGTCGAGCGAGTTACGGGAGCGAGTAATTGAACATATCACCAACAAATCGCATAGGCCTGATGGCCGGCACATCAGAGGGAAGGGGGTTGGGAGGCCGTGAGTCGCCTATGGCAAAGAGGAGGCTGGCGCGCTTGTTGTGCTTAGCGATTGCTTTTTGTGCCATGAATTTCCCCGCATGGAGCGAAACGATTCCCGCGGAAAAATTGTGGGGCTGGCCTAAAGGTTGGGGCTCCCCTTGGAACAATCCAAGTTGCCCCGCTGCGACCTATGAATTCATTACCAAAGATAAGTTTGGGTGCGCGCCTATTGCAGAGCAATGTCACCCAAACAGAGGGCAAGCCGGCTATTCCCCGTTTTATGGCACCGAAAACTGTGGAATATACACAGCCGACAACCGGGTCGCGGGAGGGGGAACCGGCTGGACGGTATGCCCACAAGGATTTAGCCTTGACTCCGGGGGGGCGACCTGTAGCCGCCCCAACAACTGCAGTGCAACGCAATTCCGCAATGACAGCGGGGAATGCATTTCCCTTCCTCCCGCCGTCGAAACCGGATCAATATCAGAAGCAAAATCCTGCCAGCGGGATGATGGCCTTCAAGTGGGCAAGCCAATCATCCCGGCGACTGGCGAAAAGATTCTTGATGAGTTGGACATCGCGGGTTCCGGCCCCGACGCATTGAGCCTCTCCAGGCACTACGGTAGCAGCCGGGTGGTGGGCCCGGTCACAGGATCGATTGCCGCAGGTTTGGGAAAACCCTGGTCGCATAACCATGCCACCTTTCTCAAACAAGAGGGCATCAGCGGTATTGCCGGGAGCATGGCCCGCGTGCTGTTCGGCGACGGTAGCGTACGCGGTTTCAATTGGAATACGGCCAGCAACAGCTGGAAGCCCGCCAACAGCGCGGATATTCTGTCGTCCAACGCCACTGGTCTGCAGTACAGGAGGTTGGACGACGACTCCGTATGGCAGTTCGATACGACTGGAAAACTTCTGACCGTAACGCAAAGAAACGGCTGGGTTAGAACGCATACCTACAGCACTGCCGGAACCTCCGCGGGCCTGCTCATCGGTGTGACCAACCATTTTGGCCGCAGTTTGAGTTTTCAATACAACGCCGCCGGCCAACTGAGCAGCGTTATCACACCTGACGGGCGGGTGATCAGCTACGGTTATGACAGCACTGCTGCTACAGCCCGGCTGACAACGGTCAATTACCCCGGCGTCGCAGGTGGAACGGTCAGCAAGACCTACCTCTATGAGAATACGACCTTCCCTCAATTGCTGACCGGAATCATTGACGAGAAGGGCAGCCGGCTGGCTACCTATGCATATGACGGCCAGGGCCGAGGCGTTAGCACTCAATACGCCGGGGGCGCCGGACTGCACAGCATCAGCTACGGAACGGGCGGGTCGGCTACGGTGACAGATCCCCTGGGCACTCAGCGCACCTACAGCTACGGCATCGCTCAGGGCAAGCTAGTGGTTACCGGTGCCGATAAGCCCAGTGGAAGCGGCAACAGTTCGGCCGCCAGCCGGGTGCAAGACGCCGATGGGTTTGTCACGCAGGAAACAGACTTTCTGGGCGTGACCACCATGTATACCTGGGACATCAATCGCCGCCTGCCGTTGACGACCACGCAGGCAGCCGCCTTGCCCGACGCAAGAACCACGACCACCCAGTGGCATACGAGTTACCGGCTGCCCGTGACAGTCACCGAACCGGGAAACACAAGGTCCTATACCTATGACAGCGTTGGCAACGCGCTGACCCAGACCGTGACGGATATCGCCAGCAGTATCAGTCGAACTACCGCCTGGACCTACAACCCCCAGGGCTTGGTCGCCACCGAGAGAGATCCCAATGGGGTTGTGGCGCGCAGCTATGCTTATTACGCCACCAGCAGTTTCACGCCAGCTCCGGTGCCGAGCTCTATCGATCCGAATTTTCAATCGGTGAGCTTGCTACTGCATGGTGATGGCACAAATGGATCGACTGCGATTGTTGATAGCAGCCCTCGCCCGAAGCCTGTGACGGCAGTGGGCGGTGTCAGCATTGGGACCGCGCAAAGCAAGTTTGGCGGCTCGTCACTGTTTTTTGATGGCGTTGATGCATCCAATACTGCAATCACGCTGGCTGACAGTCCTGACTTTCATTTCCCCGGTGCCTACACCGTTGAGTTCTGGATCCGGCCTTTGAGTTCCAAATCAGTCACCAGCTGGTTGTATGTCCAAAGCGATCAAGTAGGGACACCAGCACCGGTGCGGATTGATTTTGCTTCGTCCACCGGCCTCGTCAATATCCTTGGCTCGTCCGACAACACGAGCTGGCTGTTTACGAGCGGGCTCTCCAGTACGACGGCATTGCAGCTTGGCGCTTGGGGCCATGTGGCGCTGGCTGACGACGGCACGATGGCAAGGCTATTCGTCAATGGGTTGCTGCAAGCTTCGCGCGCAACTTGGCCCAAAACGGATCCATCTAGTCCTCTCCGTATTGGAGGGGCTTATACGGGGGGCGATCGTGAGTTCAATGGCAATCTGGACGATCTTCGCGTGACCAAGGGCCTTGCCCGTTATACAGCGAACTTCACCCCGCCCTCGCAGGCCTTTCCCAATGCTGCTCCTTCTGTCCCCGTGATTAACCCTGATGACATAGGCTACACGGCGGGTGATCTGCAGAGCATTACCAATGCCGCGGGCCATGTTACCCAGTTCACGCAGTACGACAGGGCAGGGCGCGTGCGGCAGATGGTCGATCCAAAAGGCATCGTCACCGGCATCGCTTACACGCCCAGGGGCTGGCTGAGCAGCGTCACACTCACCCCGCCGGGCGGCGCGGCCAGAACTACCAGCTACATCTACGACAACGCAGGCCAGCTGACAGGCGCCACTTTGCCCGATGGCACAACGCTCGGCTACAGCTATGACGCGGCACATCGCCTGACTAGCGTCACCGACGCCAAAGGCAACACCATTACCTACACCCTGGATGCCGCAGGCAACCGCACGGGCGAGCAGGTCAAGGACTCATCGAACACCCTGCAAAGAAACATCACGCGCGTCTATGACGCACTGAACCGAGTCCAACAAGTCACGGGAGCCAGCAATTGAAAACCACCATGCAAACACCAAGCAGCCGACTCACTAATCAAGGTTCCCGCGGCATGTTCAAAACCCCCGCCATGGCCCTGCTGTGCAGCCTGGGCTCGCTCATGTTCGCCATGCAGGCCTCGGCCCAGTCCATGACCTGGCAATACGGCTACGACGCCATGGGCCGGCCCACCACGGTAGTGGACCCCAACGGCCAGGCCAGCTACACCTATTACGACAGCCTGGGCCGCCCCATCCAGACCCAGCAGCCGGCCAACACCGGCAGCAGCAGCCCGACTGTCACCGGCTTCACTTACAACAGTGCCGACGGCCTGACCCAGGTCACTGACCCGCGCAACCTGGCCACGACCTACAGCCCCAACGGCCTGGGTGATGTCAC
>Ga0307408_100000839_pt1 | contig 24299 bp, 17 predicted proteins | sample 322Cmetagenome_FD_202116 | JGI IMG/M metagenome (GOLD analysis project Ga0307408, IMG submission 202116) | Maize rhizosphere microbial communities from greenhouse at UC Davis, California, United States - 322HYB-C-3 | ecosystem: Host-associated > Plants > Roots > Rhizosphere > Soil | place... | reverse complement strand
GTTATCCATAACGATTTAGTTAATGCCAATGCATCAGCCTGGCATTGGTGGCTGGCGGTTTCTCCATACAATTACAAAGACGGCCTCATCTATATAGACAAGAATAAAACCGGAGGGAATTTTTATCCGAGTAAAATGCTTTGGGCATTAGGTAATTACAGCCGTTTTATTTCGCCGGGAGCTGTCAGGATTGAAGCCGCTGTAAATTCCGAATCTTCAGGCTTGCTGGTTTCTGCCTACCAAAATAAAGAAGCCAGACAGCTTATAGCGGTTGTCATTAACAGCAACCCAAAATCCGAAAATCTGAACTTAAAACTGGGAGATGGCGATTATCGTGCAATCAAATATTTTACTACCTCGGCAACAGCCGATCTGGCGCCCGGTGAAATGGATAGCTCGGATATTATCCTGCCTGCAAAAAGTATCACCACAATTATTGCGGGCCTTAAATAGTACTGAAATAGTGATAATAAACAATTTATGAATAAAATAACACAGCGGTTGGCGCTCCTTGCCCTGCTTTTTTTTATCGCGAGCGGGCTTAAGGCCCAAACCTCAATGCGGCATAGTTTTTCTTTAGCCGATTCAGTTTTTCTGCTGGATGGGAAGCCGTTTCAGATGATATCTGGCGAAATGCATTATCCACGCGTTCCTCGCGAAGCATGGAGAGCCAGAATGAAAATGGCCAAAGCAATGGGCTTAAACACTATAGGTACCTATGTTTTCTGGAACGTACACGAGCCTCAAAAAGGGAAATATGACTTTTCCGGAAATAACGACATCGCACAGTTTGTAAAAATTGCAAAAGAGGAGGGCTTATGGGTAGTCCTTCGCCCAAGTCCATATGTATGCGCTGAATGGGAATTCGGTGGTTATCCGTATTGGCTGCAAAATATCAAAGGGCTTGAGGTGAGAAGCAAAGAACCTCAGTACCTGCAAGCTTATAAGAATTATATCAACGAAATAGGAAAGCAGCTTGCGCCACTTCAAATAAATCATGGTGGTAATATCCTCATGATTCAAATTGAAAATGAATACGGCTCTTACGGCAGCGATAAAGAATACCTGGACATCAACAGAAAAATGTTCATTGATGCAGGATTCGATGGTATTTTGTATACCTGCGATCCGGAAGCTGCCATAAAAGATGGGCATCTGCCTGGCTTGCTTCCTGCAATCAATGGGGTTGACCAACCAGAGAAGGTAAAGTCCTTAATCAGGCAACACTATAATGGCAAAGGGCCTTTTTATGTAGCAGAATGGTATCCGGCATGGTTCGATTGGTGGGGCACGCAGCATCATACCGTGCCTGCCGAAAAATATGCCGGAAGGCTTGATTCTGCCCTTTCCGCGGGGATTTCAATCAACATGTACATGTTTCACGGAGGCTCTACCCGCGATTTCATGAATGGAGCGAATTTTAATGATAAAAATCCTTACGAGCCACAAATCAGCAGTTATGATTACGATGCGCCCTTGGATGAGGCTGGAAATGCCACTGCGAAATTCATGAAATTCAGAGAAGCGATTAAAAAAAACTTGCCAGTGTGGCAAAATCTGCCTGAAGTTCCGGCAGCTAAGCCTTCCGTAGCCACCCCCAGGGTTACATTTAGCAGCAGTTCAAGCATCTTTGATGTTCTGCCTTCCGCAGTAGCTAATGCGAGCCCGCTTACCTTTGAAGATTTGAACCAGGCTTATGGTTACGTAATGTACAGAACCACGCTAGATGGAGGTTCCAGGAAGTTGTTAAAAATCAAAGGCCTTCGCGATTATGGCATTGTGTTCCTGAATGGAAAACGTGCAGGGATACTGGACAGGCGCTTGTATCAGGATAGCCTATGGCTTGACCTTCCTAAGGGAAAAGTCCGCTTGGATATTCTTGTAGAAAACATGGGACGGATAAACTTTGGCCCATACCTGCTTAAGAATAAAAAAGGAATCACCGAAAAAGTGCTTCTAGGCGGCAGAGAGTTAAAAGGCTGGCAAATGTTTAAGTTGCCGTTTAACGATATCAATGCTGTGAAGGCAAAGGGTTCAACGGCTTTATCTTCAGAAGTTCCGCAATTAAAAAGAGGTTATGTAAGCTTGTCAAAGGCTGCCGATACTTACCTGGATTTTTCAAATTGGGGTAAAGGTGTTGTTTGGGTGAACGGCCATAACCTGGGCAAATACTGGTCTATAGGCCCTCAGCAAACGGTGTATGTTCCGGTTGAATGGCTTAAAGAAGGAAAAAACGAAGTGGTTGTGCTGGAATTGATTAAACCAGCTCAAAATCAGCTTCAAGGCATTAAGAAACCGATTTTAAGTAGTTTGAAAAATAACTAGTCTCTCAGGCCAGGGCATTAATTGTGTTAAACCTGCAATTCAAAAGGATTGCAGGTTTTTTTATGGAGCAACGCAACTGACTAAAAATTGAAAAAAGTTTAAGAAAAAAAAAAAGAATAGAACGTTAGAAATAAGGAGTTTGGCAATAAGCTAAATTTTTATCAAGGATAAAATGTCGTTAAGTTAAGTGGTTTGTGAGGCAATTATGTTCCAGAAAATTTTTTGAAAGAAGGTTTTTTGCTTATAAAAGAGTCCTGAAAAATAATTAAATTTAATGTATTGGATTTCAGTGTTTTGTGTTTAGTTGGGTCAGTTAAAGCCAATAGTTATGGACATTGTAGATAAGATTAGTCAGAAGTTTGTAGAGTTGCATCATTCTGAACCCTTAATTTTTAAATCACCGGGAAGAATAAATATAATAGGCGAACATACCGACTACAACGCCGGCAAAGTGCTGCCTGCCGCAATTGACAAAAACATTTACATGGCGGTAGGTTTTCGGGATGACGATGAGATAAATCTGTATGCGGCAGATTATGCAGACCAGTGCGTAGCCCACCTGCACGACTTGAAGCCAGCCTGGAAACTTTGGCCCAATTATAGCTTGGGAGTGATTAATGAGATTACCAAGCGAGGATTTGAACTGAGAGGTTTGAATATTGTTTTTGGGGGTGATATTCCGCTTGCAGTTGGCTTGTCTTCTTCTGCTGCAATTACCTGTGCTACAGTATTTGCATTGAATTACCTTTTCAGCTTTAACTTGCCAAGGCTAGATATGGCTAAAATTGCGCAGGCTGCCGAACATCATTTTGTTGGCGTACACTGCGGGCTAATGGATCAGTTTGCAAGCCTATACGGTAAAACAGGGAATTTAATTAAGCTGGATTGCAAAACTAACGACTATCAATATATCCCTTTTCTGCCTGAAGACTTCAAATTAGTATTATTCGACACCGGAATAAAACATCACCTGGTATCATCTGCCTATAACGAACGCAGGCAAGAATGCGAGACAGGGCTTGCGTTGGTGATGGAACATCAGCCAGAAGTAGAAGACATGTCGCAGGTAACTGAAAACATGCTTTATAACCATGTAAAGCCCGTAAATGAAACGGTATTTAAACGTTGCCTGTACGTTATTCAGGAAAATCGCCGTTTGGAAGATGCCTGCTTAGCCATACAGAATGAGGATTTTGAATTATTGGGAAAACGCATGTTTGAAACCCACGAAGGCTTAAAGACGCTTTACGAAGTAAGTTGTGCCGAATGCGATTTTCTGGTGGATTTATGCCATAAAAGCCCATATGTGCTGGGAGCAAGGGTACAAGGGGGAGGTTTTGGAGGCTGCATAATAAACCTGATTAAAAATGAACAGGCCGAGGAAGTTAGTGAGCTCGCTAAAACACAATACAAAGCCAGGTTTGGTAAAGATTTAAAAGTATACAATGTATTTCCAAGTAACGGAACAAGGCTGATAAAAACTAACAATGAGGAAATGCTTGCCACAATGCTTTAGGCGGATTTTAATACAGATATTATAAACGGCTTATTGGCAAACAATGAGCCGTTTTTACGTTAGAATAAGGGCTTAAATCAATGGGCTAAAATGTGGCTGTTATTTGCTAAAATGCAATAAAACATTCGTTTATTCCTTCCTAATTTTGATAGTGATAGCAGACGCAACACGCACATTAGCATTTTAATATATGAAAGCAAGTCCGATTAAATCCCTTGTGCTGATTTTTACCTCTGGCCTGGCCATCCCTGCACTGGCACAGAATAAAGACTACCCCATTCAGCCGGTACCCTTTACGCAGGTGCATGTGCACGATAAATTTTGGGCACCCAAAATGGAAGTTAATGTGAATACAACCATTCCATACACATTGCAGAAATGTGAGCAAAACGGCAGGGTAGACAACTTTTTAAGGGCAGCCGGAAAGTTAAGCGGCGACAAGCTTTCGGAATTTACTTTTGATGATACCGACGTTTATAAAGTTATTGAAGGTGCATCGTATGCCATGCAGGTGAAAAAAAATCCCAGGCTTGAAAAATATGTGGATTCTTTAATTGCCATTATTGGCGATGCTCAAGAAAAAGACGGGTACTTATATACATTTCGCACAGTAAAAGCAGCCAAACCGCATGCCTGGATTGGTACTGCCCGCTGGGAGAAAGAAGAAGACTTAAGCCACGAGCTCTACAACTCAGGGCATTTGTTCGAAGCTGCCTCTGCCCATTATCTGGCTACTGGCAAGCGTAGCTTCTTAAATATCGCCATAAAAAATGCCGACCTCTTAGTTAAAGACTTTGGCCCCGGGAAATTTGAAAAATACCCTGGACATCAGGTAGTTGAAATGGGTTTGGTTAAGTTGTACAGAGTAACAGGCAATAAAAACTACCTCGATTTAGCTAAATTTTTCCTGGATGTAAGAGGCCCCAAAGGAGATGCCTACCACCAGGGGCATGCTAAGGTTGTTGACCAGCACGAGGCTGTAGGGCACGCCGTTCGGGCTACCTATATGTATACCGGCATGGCCGATGTTGCAGCCATCACCGGCGACCAGAAGTACCTTGCAGCCATTGATGATATATGGCAGGATGTAGTTAATAAAAAACTCTATATCACAGGAGGTATTGGTGCAACCGGTAACGGCGAGGCCTTTGGCGAAGCCTATCAGTTGCCTAATATGTCGGCCTATGCCGAAACCTGTGCGGCAATAGCCAATGTGTATTGGAACAGCAGAATGTTTCAGTTGCACGGTGACTCGAAATATTACGATGTCCTCGAACGTACTCTTTACAACGGATTGCTTTCGGGTATATCCTTAAGCGGCGACCGCTTTTTCTACCCCAACCCCTTGGCATCCATGCATCAGCACCAACGCAGTTCCTGGTTTAGCTGCGCCTGCTGCATCTCTAACATGACCCGCTTTTTGCCTTCGGTACCGGGATACGTGTACGCCCAAAATAAAAACGACTTGTACATCAATCTTTTCATGAGCAATCAGGCTGATATAAAACTAAGTTCAGGAAAGGTAAGCGTTTCTCAAACAACTGATTACCCTTGGAATGGTAAGATAGATTTGGCAATCAATCCTGAGAATTCATTGTCTTTCGCTTTAAATATTCGCATTCCCGGATGGGCAAAACAACAGCCGGTTCCGGGCGATTTGTATAGCTATATCAATCCTGGCAAGCAAGCTATCACCTTATTGTTAAATGGAAAACCTGTTGAATATAAGATGGTTAAAGGCTATGCAGTTATAGGACGAAAATGGAAAAAAGGAGATAAATTGAGTTTTACGCTGCCAATGGATGTTCAAAAGGTGATGGCAAATTCGAAAGTGAAGGATGACATAGGCCGTTTTGCATTCGAGCGGGGCCCAATTGTGTACTGCCTCGAAGGCCCGGATAATAAAGATAGCCTGGTGCAAAATATCCTTATCGATAAAAATGCCGAAGCTAAAATCTCGTTCGCTGCTAATAAACTCAACGGTATTGAGCAGCTAAGTGTTCCCGGTACCAGCGCAAAAAGGCAGTTAAATAGTAATGCTTTACTTAAAACAGAGCAAACAGTTACAGCCATCCCTTACTACGCCTGGAACAACCGCGGCCATAGTGAAATGACGGTTTGGATTCCGTATGAAGAATCGGCAGCTAAGCCTCAACCGGCTCCAACTATTGCTTCGCAAAGTAAAGTTTCATCTTCTTTGAAAAATGCACGCCTCTTAATTGCAATAAAAGACCAGTACGACCCACTGGATTCCAAAGATGCCAGCTATCCGTACTTTCATTGGTGGCCAAAGAAAAACAGCACCGAATTTGTGCAGTATGATTTTCCAAAGGAGGAGACTGTTTCAGAATCAAAAGTTTATTGGTTTGATGATGGGCCCTGGGGTGGTTGCCGCATTCCGGATTCGTACAACCTTCTTTATTTGAAAGATGGAAAGTGGTTGCCGGTAGAAGTAGTAAGCAATACAGGGATTGCGAAAGATAAATTTAATGTGATGCAATTTAAACCTGTAAAAAGTACCGCATTAAGGCTCGAACTGAAGCTGCCTGTTGACAATGCTTCGGGAATCCACGAATGGATAGTCCAATAATAGGTGGGTTAAATATCAAAAAGGGGTGATTGTTAAATCCAGACTTGAAGTCCTTTGCTAAAAATCGCAAAAATTCCCAACACTGTTGCTAAGGATTTCTGTGAGTATTTACTTACGTCACGTATTCTTCCGGCCGTTGCGAGGACGATACTTATCGTGTTCAATATGCCATGAGTAAAACAGGGCCGATGGACCGTGAGTTTGGAAAAAATAATTAATTCGGGACATCGTGAATGATAAAACGCTTATCCCCCGCTTGTCATGCCGAATTTATTTCGGCACCCCACCACGCATTCACGATATGTAGGTTTATTACCTATTCCAACAAGCTGTAATTAAATCCAAAACTTACGCATATATTCACTTTAAGAAAATAAACCAAACCTGAAACAATGAAAGGTGGCTACGTTTACATCATCACAAATAAATATCGCACTGTTTTATATATCGGAGTAACCAGTGATATCAGACAGCGGATTTACAATCATAAAGAGGGAAACGGTTCAAAATTTACAGCCAAATATAAATGTAAGTACCTGGTCTATTACGAATGGATCCCCGATATTGGTTTCGCTATCGAAAGAGAGAAACAGTTGAAAAACTGGCATCGCGATTGGAAATTTAATCTGATAAGATCTGTTAATCCTACAATGAAAGATTTATATGATGAGCTATAGGTATAGGCTCAGATGCCCATTCGCATTTTTAACCACTAAGTCATGCCGAATTTATTTCGACACCCCATCGCACATTCACAGTATGTAGGTCGCTGTTACAACTCCTATCGCATTAGCGATAGGGTTCCCGAAATAAATTCGGGATGACATCGTGAATGATAAAGCGCTTATCCTCGCTTGTCATGCCGAATTTATTTCGGCACCCTATCGCGTATTCACGATAGGTTTACGACTCCTATCGCATTAGCATATCGGTTCCCGAAATGAATTCGGATGACAAAAAGTTACGATCTTGCTACACATACCACATTTTAACCTGCAAGAAACCAAGGCTGGATACATTGTTAAAATCAAGCCACTATGTGCTAATTTATAATAAAGATGGCCTTTTTCGACTCCCTATTTTTGAATTAACAAAAGAATAAAATATGAAAGTTACCTGGAATGGGGTTTACCCGGCGATTACGACAAAATTCAATGATAATGATGAAATCGATTTCGAGGCTTATGACAGAGGATTAGATGGGCAGCTGGAAGCTGGTATAGATGGAATAATAGTAGGAGGTTCTTTAGGAGAAGCAAGCACATTATCAAACGAAGAGAAATTAGCATTAACAGAACACACCGTAAAATATGTAAATGGAAAAATACCGGTAATTTTCAGTATTGCAGAGCAGTCAACCAAAGTAGCAAAATACCTGGCAGAAAAAGCTTATGAAAAAGGAGCCAATGGTTTAATGATTCTGCCGCCGCTTCGTTATTTTGCAAGTGATGATGAGACGATCGCATTCTTTTCAGAACTAGCGGAAAGCACACCATTGCCCATCATTATTTACAACAATCCGGTAGATTATAAAATCACTGTATCTCTGGATATGTTCGAAAAGCTATCTAAGTACGAAAAAATACAGGCGGTAAAAGAATCTACCCGCGATGTGAGCAACGTAACCCGAATGATTAACCGTTTTGGCAATCGTTTTAAAATTCTTTGCGGTGTTGACCCACTGGCGCTCGAAAGTTTATTTATGGGAGCAGATGGATGGGTTGCAGGCCTTGTAGATGCTTTCCCGAAGGAAACCGTGGCAATTTACCGTTTAGCAAAAGCTGGGCGCCATGAGGAAGCCCTGGCTATATACCGCTGGTTTTTGCCATTATTAGAACTTGATATTCACCCGAAATTGGTTCAAAATATTAAGCTAGCCGAAGTGCATACTAATTTAGGTACAGAGAATGTGCGTGCACCACGTTTACCATTAACAGGAGTGGAACGCGAGCGTGTATTGAAAGTAATAAAAGATTCATTGGCAACCAGGCCGGCTCTTCCGGAAGGAAGCTGGGGCCCGAAGGAAGTAGTAGTTGCCTAAAACGGCCTTACATTTATCTATATGGACGGAAGAAATATTATTGGATCAGAATATATTGAGACAGCCAATAGGCCTTTCAGGGCTATTAACCCAAATACGGGACTGCCGCTGGAGGGCGAATTTTATCCGGCAAACAGCAATGATGTGGATGCAGCCCTCAAGCTTGCCAATACTGCCTTTAGAACTTATAAAAACCTGCACAAGGACGAAAAAGCAGCCTTTCTACGGGCTATTGGTGAAGAAATAATTGCCGCTGGCGATACACTTATTCAGCGGGCATGCGAAGAAACGGGATTGCCCGCTGCCCGGATAATAGGGGAGCGCGGTAGAACCGTTACACAACTTAATATGTTTGCCGATGTGGTAGAAGAAGGCTCCTGGGTGGAGGCAATTATCGACCCTGCATTACCTGAAAGACAGCCAGCCCCCCGCCCAGACTTAAGAAGAATGCTTGTCCCCATAGGTCCGGTGGTAGTGTTTGGGGCAAGCAATTTTCCCCTTGCATTTTCTGTGGCCGGCGGCGACACAGCTTCTGCATTAGCCGCGGGTTGCCCGGTAATTGTTAAAGCACACTCCGCACACCCGGGCACCAGCTCTATAGTGGCGTCAGCAATTGTTAAGGCGGCTCAGAAAACAGGCATGCCCGAAGGGGTATTTTCCATCCTATTCGACAGCGCCTACCAGATTGGCGAGGCTCTGGTAAAACATCCTTTGACAAAATCAGTGGCCTTTACAGGCTCGTTCAAGGGCGGAATGGCTTTAAACCGCTTTGCCTCCGAACGCAGAGTGCCCATTCCGGTTTTTGCCGAAATGAGCAGTATAAATCCAGTTATCCTCCTGCCTGAGGCTTTAGAAGAAAGAGCGGAGCAAATTGCTGCGGACTATGCAGCCTCTATAACTTTGGGAGCAGGGCAATTTTGTACCAATCCCGGTTTATTGTTGTGCGTACGTTCAGAAGCATTAGAAACCTTTAAATCAGCTTTGTCCAAATTGATTGAAGGCTCACCCTCGGCAACTATGTTAACGTCGGGAATCTGTGACAACTACTGCTCTCTATCAGATAAAATTCTGTCGCAGAAGGATATTAAGCTCCTAGCTCAGTCTAAAACAGTTAATACAGAAGCTCAAAATCAGGCTGCGGCGATGTTGGCGGAAGTGCCAGCCTCTGTATTTCTAGAATCAGAAATATTTAGGGAAGAAGTTTTTGGCCCTTGGTCTTTATTAGTAGTAGCAGACAATATAAACCAACTCGAGGAAGTTCTGGAAGCAGTAGGAGGGCAGTTAACGGTGTCACTTATCAGCGGAGAAAAAGGTGTAAATGGCTATGAATCATTAGTTAGCAAGGCCACAGACATCGCCGGAAGGTTGCTAATGAACGGAGTGCCTACCGGAGTAGAAGTGTGCCATGCCATGCAGCACGGCGGCCCTTTCCCATCAACTACCGATAGCCGTTTTACCTCGGTTGGAGCCACTGCAATACGCAGGTTTGTACGCCCCGTATGTTACCAGGGCTGGCAGGCCGATATGTTGCCAGATGAACTAAAGGATGGAAATCCCCTCAACATCTGGCGATTAAACGACAAGAAATGGACTAAAGAATAATATGAGTACTAAAACCTTTTTCTGTATTGATGCCCATACCTGTGGCAATCCTGTAAGGCTGATAGCTGGTGGCGGCCCAAACCTTAAAGGCGAAACCATGAGCGAAAAAAGGCAGCATTTTTTGAAAGAATATGATTGGATAAGGCAGGGCCTGATGTTTGAACCGCGAGGGCACGACATGATGTCTGGCAGCATTCTTTATCCGCCTCATAATCCAGAAAATGATGTAGCTGTTCTTTTTATTGAAACAAGTGGCTGCCTGCCAATGTGCGGCCATGGCACTATCGGCACCATTACAATAGCGATAGAAGAAGGATTGATTGCTCCGAAAACACCCGGAACTGTAAGGATGGAAGCGCCTGCCGGCCTGGTTTTAATTGAATATAAACAGGATGGAAAAAAGGTGAAGTCTGTAAAGCTTACCAACGTGCCTTCCTTTCTGGCTGCTTCAAATCTTGAAGTCGAATGCCCCGATCTTGGGCCCTTGATCGTTGATGTTTCTTACGGTGGAAACTTTTACGCTATTGTAGACCCTCAGCCAAACTTCGCGGGATTGGAAAACTTTTCAGCTGATCAGCTAATCTCATGGAGCCGGGTACTTCGTAAGCAGATCAATGAGAAATACCAGTTTGTCCATCCGGAGAACCCAACCATAAAAGGCTGTTCCCATATTCTCTGGGCAGGAAAAACTCTATCAAACGATGCCACTGCAAGAAACGCAGTTTTTTATGGCGACAAAGCTATAGACCGGTCTCCCTGCGGCACCGGTACTTCCGCAAGAATGGCGCAATGGTTTGCCAAAGGCAAATTAGCTAAGGGTGATTCCTTCATCCACGAGAGTATTATTGGTAGTAAGTTTATTGGCCGGGTAGAAGATGTTGTAAGCTTGAACGGCCATTCTGTCATCATTCCGAGTATTGAAGGCTGGGCAAAGGTTTATGGATATAATACTATCAAAATTGATGATGACGACCCTTATGCAAAAGGCTTTCAGGTACTGTAGCCTGATAATATAGGATTTGCAATCCACTAAATCATTTCGACAGCAAATACAAACAGTAATGAAGTTAAAATAAGTTCTAAATGTCAAAAGCAATCATCATAGGTGGAGGAATCATCGGTTTAACTTCTGCTTTTTATTTAAAAAAAACAGGATGGGACGTCACTATCATTGACAAGGGTGATCTTTCAGATAACTGTTCCTATGGCAATGCCGGAATGATCGTGCCGAGCCATTTTGTGCCTCTTGCAGCCCCCGGAATGATTGAGCAGGGCATACGCTGGATGTTTAACAGCAAAAGCCCATTCTACGTAAAGCCATCTTTAAATGCCAGCCTGCTTTCATGGGGACTCAAATTTTTAAAAAGCGCCAGCAAGCAACATGTAGAAAAAACTGCCAAACCACTCAGAGATATTTCCTTGTTCAGCAAGGCACTATTTAAAGAGCTGGAATTGGAGTTAGACAATTTCGGGCTTCAGGAAAACGGCATATTAATGTTGTATAAAACCGCAAAGGTGGAGGAGGAAGAAATACACCTGGCAGAAAAGGCAAAAGGGCTAGGGCTTGATGTTGAAACACTCAGTGCTGATGCTTGCCGTAAATTACAACCGCAATTGGATATCGACATTAAAGGCGCAGTACACTATAAATGCGATGCCCATCTTTATCCCTATAAGTTAATGCCTCTACTTATCAGGAAACTGGAAGAAAGTGGCGTTAAGTTCCTGAGAAACAAAGAAGTTGATAAAATAAGAACGGCAGGAGAGAAAATTATTGCAGTTTATTCCGGTAATGAAGAGTTCACTGCCGACGAATATATCCTGGCAGGGGGCTCATGGTCGCCGGGAATTGCAAAGCTGGCTGGCTTAAAAATGCCGCTCATGCCCGGAAAAGGCTATTCCTTTATGATTGAAGAACCACAAAGGCGTATGCATATCCCGGCAATATTGTGCGAGGCAAGGGTTGCAGTCACCCCAATGAATGGTAGTATCCGATTAGGGGGCACTATGGAAATAGATAAGATCAACAATAAGGTAAATATGAACCGGGTAAGAGGAATTGTTGAATCAACCTCTAAATATTTTCTCGAATTAGAGCCAGAAATGCCTGGGGCAGAATCTGTATGGTATGGGTTTCGCCCTTGTTCGCCCGATGGAATTCCTTATATAGGCAGGGTTAAATCTTATCAAAACCTGGTAATTGCCACCGGGCACGGAATGATGGGATTAAGCCTTGGCCCAGGCACCGGAAAACTGGTAAGCGAGATTCTGAACCATCAGAAAACATCTCTGGAAACAGATATTTATTCTCCATCACGTTACTTCTGAAATTTTTTGGATGGTTGGTATGAAGGGCCTGGATGTATCCGGGCTTCTCTGTTTTTATATACTGTCTATTAACATCTTATCCTATCCCTCCCGAATTTTAAATAGGAATATTTGAAAACTCACGGTGTTGGTGTCCCCACCAGCGCCCCTATGCTCTTAACTTAATAGCATAGGGAGAGCAAAGTGTTTATTTTGAATTATTTAACTAATTGAAAATAATTCAACTCAGGTTAATTGTATTCGAGGGTTAAATTTTTAAGTGTGTTTTTAACAATAAATAGTGATATCAGCTTGGCTGTTTGCAATAATTAGCCTAATTTTAAGAAGATACTGCCTTCTGTAGTTAATTTTTAGCCAATTAAGAGAAAAACATAGAGCGAGATGAAAGTATTGCCATTTACCATACCAGTCCCGTACGACAGGACGATAATCGTTCAGGATGAGATTCTGCCACATTTTTATAATCATCTTCACAGGCATGAGGAAATTCAGTTAACCTGGATACAAGAGGGAGAAGGCACCCTGGTTGCAGGCAATACCATGCACATGTTCCATTCAGGTGAGATCTATTTTTAGGTGCTAATATGCCTCATCTTTTTAAAAGTGACCCTTCTTATTTTAGGGAAGACAGTACAAAAACAATCCATGCAACCACCATTTTTTTTAATCCAAAAGGAAGATTAGGTTCTTTATTTGAATTTCCGGAAATGAAGCATGTGCGGTCATTTCTTGGGCAGTTCAATAATGGCTTTAAAATACCGAATAGAACTTTTTCCGAAATTTCTTCAAAAATTAACAATATTCTTGAAAAGGACGGGATTGAGCAGTTCCTGGAGTTTATAGAGTTGTTGAAAATAATGAGCTCTTTGGAAGGGTTGGAGCCGCTAACGGTAGACGCTTCTCCAAAGGTTTTCAATGATAATGAAGGTATGAGGATTGCCAATATTTATAACTACATCATCCAAAATTACAATAAGCAGCTAACGCTGGAAGAAGTAGCCGAACAAGCATTTATGACACCTCATGCCTTTTGCCGCTATTTTAAAAAGCACACAAGGCATACTCTGGTTAGCTTTTTAAACAAAGTAAGAGTAAATGAGGCTTGTAAGTTATTAATTAATGGCAGCAACAACGGTATTTCATCGGTTGCTTATAGCTGCGGCTTTAACAGTATTACTAATTTTAACCGGGTCTTTAAGTCCGTTACGGGTTTGTCGCCGCGATCATATACGGAGCAGTACGTTAACTAGCTTTATAAACCAAAGTGATTTTCTAAATGGAATCACTCTGTTTTGTCAGTCCGTCATTGAAACTGACTGCAATAGATATGACTTTCGGACGCCTTGGATTTAGGCTTCCTAATGTGGGTTTTATTGTCGTTGTGCTTTAGCCCCAATGTCATTTAGTTAAGAGATTTCAGGTGCGCCGTAGGTGTCCCGAATGTTTGGGCGTAGAAAATTTGATTGCGAATGGTTTGCGTGCCGTAGGTACGCTACATGGTACCGTACCTACGGCACGGAATGTATAACCGCCTGTTTTTCTCTACCGACATTTAATCCCGAACGTTCGGGATTGTTATTCTTAACTAAACGACATTGTGCTTTAGCCAAGGGAAAAAGATACTCTTGGTGCCGTCAGTTGAAACTGACGGCAATAGATATGACTTTCGGACGCCCTGGATTTAGGCTTCCTAATGTGGGTTTTATTGCCGTTGTGCTTTAGCCAACGGAATACATAAATCTTCGGCCTGTGTCTCCACAGGCAACTAGATGCTTCTGCGAAATGGTGCCGTCAAAAAGCCCCATCTCTCACAGCCTCAACTTCCTCAACTGTTTTTTCCAATGGATTGCCCAAAAGCTGCGCACCATCAGCGGTGATCAGGAAATTATCCTCAATACGGATTCCCCCAAAATAGCGGTATTCCTCAAGCTTATCGTAATTTATAAACTCAGCCAGTTTGTATTCACCCTTCCATAAGTCAATAAGGAAGGGGTTGATGTAAACCCCAGGCTCTACGGTAAGTACAAAGCCTTGCTCGAGCTCTTTTCCCAGGCGGAGGGACTTTAATCCAAACAGCTGGGTTTCCTTTTTTAGCACATTATTGTAGCCAACATATTGCTCGCCAAGGCCTTCCATATCATGAACGTCCATGCCCATCATGTGCCCTGTTCCGCACTGAAAAAACAAGGTATGGGCACCGGCAGCAACCGCCTCTTCAATATTGCCTTTCATCAGCCCGATATCTTTAAGCCCTTGGGATAAGGCTTTGCAAGCGGTAAAATGGACATCAATAAACCTTGTTCCGGGTTTTAACATAGACGATGCCTTAGACAAAGCATTCAATACAATATTGTAAACCTCCTTTTGCCTTGCAGTAAAACGTTTGCCTGCCGGAAAAGTGCGGGTAAGGTCGCCACAATAGCCCATGGCTGTTTCAGCTCCAGAATCGTTGAGAATAAGGTCTCCTTCGTTAATAATATTATTTTGATTGTGGTTGTGCAGAATCTCGCCGTGTTTGGTTAAAATAATTGGATAAGCCAGGTTGCCGCCACAGCCCAAGGCAATTTGATGGATGGCTGCAGCAATTTCGTACTCGGCCATGCCCGGTTTGGCAATACGCATGGCCAGCTTTTGCATTCCTACCGAAATGTCAACTGCCTTTTCGATTTCCTCAACTTCCTCCTTTGATTTTATAGAACGTTGGGCAACAACCGCCTTAATAAATTCTACCGAAGCCAATTCCTTTGTTCGGGGAATATCTATCCCCAGTAAATGAAAAAGCCTTACTTTGTTTTCTGCCCGATAGGGAGGAAGAAAATGAATTACCCTTTTGCCAAGCCTGGCTTTTTGAAGAAATTCAGCCAGTTTATTGGACGGAGAAATCTGACTGATACCGGCTTTGGATGCTTTTTCTGCCAGCGTTTCCAACCTTCCCATCCAAACAATATCATCTACAGTCATTTCGTCGCCGAAAATCAGTTCGGTATTTTCATCAAGGTCGATAAGCGCTGCGAGTCCCGGCGTGCTGATACCAAAATAATATAGAAACGTACTGTCCTGCCTGAAGTGGTAAGTGTTGTGCTCATAATTCATCGGGCTTTCATCATTGCCCAGAAACAGCAAAATTCCCGATTGGATTTTTGCTTTTAATTGTTTCCTTCTTTTAACGTAAATCTCTTTATCGAACATGTGCTTAATATAAATCTGAACGTGGTTTAGTATGTGGAATTGAAATTAAGAAAATCAGATTAAATGAAGTATAATGCAGCCCAGATATCTCCAAAAGGATAAAATACGGTTTTAATGAGTGAAAATCCGGTAGCTGATATCCCTGCAATTGGTTGAATTTTATAAACACAAAGAGAATATGTCGAAGAGTAGTAAATATCCCGCTAGTACCGCCTACATTATTGCTAATGAAGTAGCATTGTTATCTGTTTTTATAGTTTTCTACATTATTATCACGCCATTTATTAAAGAGCGAAAAGATGAATCACAAATGGTAGATGAACTGTTAGTAAGCGAAGAAATATATTAATAGCAAACTAAGAATAATCGCTATGAGGCTTGGCCAAAATGTAAAATTTACAGCAATCATTCTGCTCTTTCAATTTATCCTGGTGTTTTCGGCTGTTGCCCAGTTTGGACAGAAAACCCAGTGGAGTAAAGACAACCGGGGCGTATATCAAATTGAGAATAATGAAGTAGTGCTTGAGGATATTTATCAGCCCACAAATAAAAAAACAATTATAAGCAAGCTGGAATTAACTCCGGCAGGCGCAACTTCGCCTTTGGCAATTCGGAGGTTTAGTTTTTCAGATGATCAATCCAAATTACTCATTAACACTAACACCCGCAGGGTATGGCGCTATGATACCAGAGGTGATTACTGGGTGTTTAACCTTAAAACAAAAAAGCTAACGCAAGCCGGAAAGGGCTTGCCCGAAGCTTCGCTGATGTTTGCCAAATTTTCTCCAGGCGGCTCGCGACTGGCTTATGTGTCTCAGCATAATCTTTTTATGGAAGATCTGGAAAGTGGGAAAGTTAAGCAACTGACTTTTGATGGAAACGAAAGGCTAATCAACGGCACCTTTGACTGGGCGTATGAAGAAGAATTTGATTGTCGCGATGGTTTCCGCTGGTCGCCGGACGGGAAGAAAATTGCCTTTTGGCTGATAGATGCCAGAAAAATCAGGAACTACCTGATGCTGAACACTACTGATTCCGCCTATTCTTTTAACATTCCCGTTGAATACCCCAAAGCAGGGCAGGACCCAAGTGCCTGCAAAATTGCCGTGGTAGATGTAACTTCGGGTACTATCAAGCCAATGCAAATACCCGGTGATTCAGTCCAGCATTATATTCCGCGAATGGAATGGGCGCCTAATTCTACCGAAATTATATTGCAGCAACTAAACAGAAAGCAAAACGAAAGCAGGCTGATGCTTTGCAATGTTTCCAGCGGCATAAGCCGAACAATCTATTCGGAAAAGGATGAGGCCTGGATTGATATTAAAGCCCGTTTTAGTGAAGACCCTACCGGCTGGGATTGGATAAACAAAGGCAAGGAATTTATTTGGGTAAGCGAAAAAGATGGCTGGAGGCATTTGTATAAGGTTGATACAAAGGGTAAAGAAACGCTGATTACGAAAGGTAATTTCGACGTGATTAGCCTGGATCTGGTTGACGCTGCAAACGGATACGCCTACTATACCGCTTCGCCGGATAATGCAACCCAGGCGTATTTGTATCGAATTAAATTTAGCGGAAGTGGCAAGCCCGAACGAATTTCGCCACAAGCTCAGCAAGGGTCTCATGCCTATGATATTGCACCTGGCGGAAAGGTTGCCATTCATCGTTTTACGAACAGCTCAACGCCATTGGGGACAGAAATTGTAAGCTTACCTGCGCATAAAACCTTGAGCGGCGAACTGCAAAAGCCCAATTTGCAGGCAACAAAAGTCGAGTTTATTAAGATTAAAACCGCGGATGATATTGAGTTGGATGGCTGGATGGTTAAGCCTTCCAATTTTGACGCCTCGAAAAAGTACCCGGTTGTTTTTTATGTATATGGAGAACCAGCCTCCCAAACGGTGAGGGATGTTTATGGAACTGGCAGGAACCGCTTATATAAGGGAAGTATGGCTGATGATGGTTATGTGTACATCTCGCTGGAAAATAGAGGGGCGCCTGCGCCAAAAGGAAGAGAATGGCGCAAATCTATTTATAAAAATATAGGTACACTAAATGTAAGAGACCAGGCAATGGCTGCCAAAGAAATATTAAAGTGGAAGTTTATTGATTCTACCCGCGTAGCAGTTTGGGGCTGGAGCGGCGGCGGATCTTCCACCTTAAACCTTCTTTTTCAATATCCTGAAATTTACCATACAGGTATTGCCATAGCCGCAGTGGGCAACCAGCTAACCTACGATAATATTTACCAGGAACGTTATATGGGTAATCCTATGGAAGACAAAGAACCCTACTTGAAAGGTTCGCCAATTACTTATGCAAAAAATCTAAAGGGAAATTTGCTCTATATTCATGGCACAGGAGATGATAATGTTCATTATCAAAATGCAGAATTACTTATAAACGAGTTAGTAAGGCACAATAAGCAGTTTACTTTGATGTCTTATCCTAATCGTTCGCATTCTATTTCTGAAGGAGAGGGGACAACAACGCATTTGTCCAACCTGTTTACCAATTATTTAAAACAGCACTGCCCGCCGGGAGGCAGATAAAAATTGACGTTCAGGATGATCCAATTATTTAGCGTTCTTTTTATAGCAGCTTGTTTAAATGTGCTTCCTTTTAGGGCGTTTGCACAGCTGTTTCACGGTACAGAAAAATTTACCCGGGCAGACACATTGAGGGGATATTTATCGCCTTTGCGGTCATGCTATGATATCAGGTATTACCACCTTGATGTTAAGGTAGATATCAGTAACAAATTTATAAGTGGTTCCAATCTTTTCAGATTTACTGCGGTTGAGGATTTCAGCAAGCTGCAGTTTGATTTGTTTGATAACCTTAAAGTGGAAAAGGTTGTATTTCATGGCAAGCCTCTACCCTTTAAACGTGAATTTAATGCTGTGTTTATTGACTTCCCCGAGGTGATAAAAAAGGGTTCATCGGATGAGTTTATCGTTTATTATTCTGGAAACCCGATTGTTGCAAAAATGGCTCCCTGGGACGGAGGTTTTGTATTTGCAGAGGATGGTAGTAGCAAGCCATGGGTGGCTACAGCTTGCCAGGGAATAGGCGCGAGTATATGGTGGCCAAACAAAGACCACCAGTCAGACGAGGTAGATAGTATGCTTTTAAGTGTGGCTGTGCCCAATGGCTTGAAGGATGTTTCTAACGGCAGGCTCAGAAAAATTACGCAATTAAATGATGGCTATACTCGCTTTGATTGGTTTATTTCAAATCCCATTAATAATTATGATGTCGCCTTAAATATTGCTGATTACAAGCATTTTTCAGATACGCTTGTTGGCGAAAAAGGAAAGCTGTCGTTGGATTATTGGGTATTACCACAGAACCTTAAAAAAGCAGAGGCTCAATTCGGCAGTGATGTGAAGAGGATGCTGAAAGCTTTTGAATACTGGTTCGGCCCTTATCCATTTTATTCTGATGGTTACAAGTTGGTTGAAACACCTCATTTGGGGATGGAGCACCAAAGCGGCATTGCCTACGGAAATAAATACCTGCCGGGCTACAAAGGCCGCGACCTCTCTGAAACTGGCTGGGGGCTAAAATGGGATTTCATTATAGTGCACGAAAGCGGGCATGAGTGGTTTGGAAATAACATCACTTCTAAAGACTTAGCCGACATGTGGATTCATGAAAGCTTTACCAACTATTCAGAATCGTTGTTTATCGAATACTATTACGGCAAGCAAGCTGCGCAAGAATATGTGCATGGCACCCGCAAAGGAATTTTGAACGATAAGCCGATTATTGCCCCTTACAATGTCAATAAATCAGGTTCTGGTGATATGTATCCTAAAGGCGGCAACCTCCTGAATATGATTCGGGTAATAATTAATGACGATGCAAAATGGAGGGAGATTTTAAGGGGGCTGAATAAAACTTTTTATCACCAAACGGTTACATCTTCGCAGGTTATCAACTTCATCAGCCAACATGCCAAGAGGGATTTTTCCAAAGTATTTGAACAGTATTTAAACCATACCACTATTCCTGTATTGGAATGGCGCTATGCCGAGGGTAAATTTTATGTCCGTTGGATTACGAGTGTGCAGGATTTTGACATGCCCGTAAGAGTTAAGCGCAAAGGCGGCGATTACGCTTTTATTTACCCCAAAACGGGCCGCTTCTCTGTTGTAGATTTGCCTGGCATTAAGCCTGATAACTTTGAGGTTGATACGTTTAACTTTTATATAGGGTTGTTGAAGGAGTAGGCGGGAGTGTTAAATTGCTTCATATTTGGCTCGTCCTGTTGAGTTAGTTTCAACATCTCATTAATTGTGTGTACAGATTCAATGTAGAAGCTATTAACTCATTTTCGCCTCATGGCGGCTATGGTTGCAACTATGTTTTTTTGTAAACTTCGAGTTTTTCAGCAGACCCTATTTAGAGTCTCGAGTCTGGAGAAAACAGAGGTAGTCAATATTTATAGTCACTGTCATTTGTTCGTTTCTTTTATTTCAAAGTAACATTTTTCACAAACAAGTTTGATTTTAACAAATTCCATAGACTTCTCGTTCCAACCGTCATTTTCTAATCTCACTTTTTCACATTCATTGCACCAAGCTTGAAAGTCATCTTCTTCAAATTCAAACTCCATATCTTCATATGTTTCAAATGCTTCTTCAAACCCATTTTTACTATCTTTATTTAAATGTTGACAGATAAAAGCACGTCTTCTTCTTTCGTGATTTTCACAATCTATATATTTTTCTTTTTCTTCATTTGCTTTTTCATTGTCAACTAGTTCATATAAAACCATAAAAATGAAATGTTTTTCAGTTTCTGGCCTGTATGAACCAATACCATTTAATAGCTTTGTTGTAATTGAAGTAAAATCCCACCCTTCTTCTTCAGTGCTGTCAAAAAGTCCTTGAATTAATTTTTTGTATCCTTGTTCTGAACCAAATTGTTTAACTGTTTCAAGTTCCTGTTTAACTTTTTTCAGTGTATGCTCATTGTCCCAAGACCACTTCCAAGTTTTAGAAACTTTTGAATATGTTCCAACTTCATAATATCGGAAGTTTAATTCCCTTTGTTCATCGGAAAAAGTTAAAAAACCACTTGCTTGGTCATAAAACCAATTTGGAAAAGAATTCAAATCATATTTCTTTGTTAGTTCTTCTTGCTTTATGGTCAATTCATTAAAGCAATCAGTAACAAATTCATTATAGTTCATTTTATGTTTTTAGTTTTCTTTACACTGACGCACAACGGCTAGTTAACGCACCTTCGTAAGTACATATGGCCGTAATGAATATATGTAAAAATTAAAATAACGATAAGGCTTATCTTACATAATTAAAAATTTAATCAAGAGCTCAAACATCTATTGATCTTTTATTCTGATCGAAAAGTATCAGTAAACACCTGCAACTTCCAGCCTTATTGGGCGTTTGTCATCTCTATATTTTTTCTTCCCAAAAAGTTTATTACTCGGAGTGGCAAATCAGCTTAGCGTCCTTTTTGCAGTGCTTACATTTTGGCTCGAAGTGCAGTCCGAAGCGTCTTTAGATTCGGCCACCTTTTGCTATTAAACACCCACTTTCTTAACTAGATATTACAAAAATTTCAAATTCCTCATTTTCTATCCAAACAGTTCAGCCTTATATATGTCTTCCATTTAATCGCTCTGCAGAAAAGCCTGGTTATAAATAGCTCATATTCCTCGGTAAAAAGCCTAACCAACAATTTCAATGGACAAAGTATTCAGTTACGGGGCAGATATTCTCACAGTGGCCAAAGCCCTGGCAATTAGCCGTGGGGAAATAAAAGGCATTTTAAGTCCCCCAACCCTTGAAAAAATAAGGCGTAGCAGCGAGGCTGTAGAAGCTATTGCAGTATCCAGATCGGCGGTATATGGAATCAATACTGGTTTTGGCCCTTTATGTTCCACCATGATATCTGCAGAAGATACCCGCAAACTCCAGGAAAATATCCTGAAAAGCCATGCGGTTGGAACTGGGGGCTATACAGATAATGAAATAGCCCGGCTAATGCTTATCCTAAAAATGCATGCCCTGGCCCAAGGTTATTCTGGCATACAGGAAACCACCTTACGGCGCATTGCCTGGCATATCGAAACAGATGCTATTCCAGTGGTGCCCATCCAGGGCTCGGTAGGAGCTTCCGGCGATTTGGCGCCACTTGCCCATCTTTTTTTGCCTTTAATAGGCTACGGAAAAGTAAAATATAAAGGAGAAGAAATAGATGCGGGCGAGCTTTTGAGCCAATTCGGGCTACCACCAATCATCCTTGGCCCTAAGGAGGGCCTTGCACTAATTAACGGAACCCAATTTATTGCAGCACATGCGGTGGTGGCGCTCGAAAAATTCCATAACCTGCTGAACAACTCACTTATCATTTCGGCAATGATGCTGGAAGGCTTGCTGGGTTCGGTAAAACCTTTCAGCCCTGAGCTTCACCGATTAAGGCCCTATAAAGGGAGTCAGTATGTTGCCGATGTGATTTCCAACCTGCTGGAAGACTCCGAGATTGTAAAATTCCATGCAAATTGCACCCGCGTACAAGACCCCTATTCCCTGCGTTGCATTCCGCAGGTTCATGGTGCTTCATGGAATGCCTGGCTGCATCTCAAAGAAATGCTTCAGGTTGAGTTAAACTCAGTAACAGACAATCCCATAATTTTTAGCAGGGATCATACCATAAGTGGCGGTAATTTTCACGGCCAGCCCTTAGCTCTTCCGCTTGATTACGCTTGTATTGCTGCATCAGAGCTTGGCAATATCTCCGACCGCCGGATTTATCTTTCATTGGAAGGGTTAGTGCCCGGAGTGCCTAAATTACTTATGAAGGAAATTGGCTTAAACTCCGGCTTTATGATTCTTCAATATACTTCGGCGGCGCTTGCCAGCGAGAACAAGGGACTGTGCTTTCCAGCCAGTGCCGATAGTATTCCAACTTCGCTGGGCCAGGAAGACCATGTAAGTATGGGTTCTATCAGTGGAAGGAAAATTTTGCAGGTGATTAATAATGTAGAAGATATTCTGGGAATAGAACTTTTTTGCGCAGCGCAGGCTATGGATTTTCATTCACCGCTTAGATCTGGCGCTGTTCTTTCGGGAGTGCATGATTTTATAAGATCTAAAATCCCACATGTAGAAGGTGATCAGTTATTGTATGGGATGATGCAGAAATGTATAAGCCTGGTCAAAAATGGCAGCCTTATTTCTGTTGCCGAAGAACTTTCTGCTACAAGGAAGAACGTTTTTTCGGGTGTTCACTACCAGGAGTTTAACGAGTATTGATTTATTATGGAAAACGATTATTCATTTATTGGCCCTTTTACGCAGCTAATAAGCCTGGCGGGATTGCCTCTCAACGGCCCCCTTCCGGGTAGCTTGCTAAAACCCTTATCTCAGGCCGGTATCTTACTAAAAGGAAACCTGATACATAAAATTGGTAGGTATGATGACTTGAAGAAATCAGCTACTGAATTGAACGCGGTTTTTACGGTTATCGAGGACGATTTTATTTGTCTGCCTGGTTTCATCGATGCACATACCCACATTTGTTTTGCCGGTTCCCGTTCGGCTGATTATGCCCTGCGAAATGAAGGGAAAAGCTATTTGGAAATTGCGGCTGCAGGCGGAGGCATATGGGATACGGTAAGTCACACCCGCGAAGCAAAACAAGAGCAATTAACTGACTTAGTTGCACAACGGGCAAACAGACATTTACAAGAAGGGGTTACCACCATCGAAGTTAAAAGTGGCTACGGGCTTTCTGTAAATGAAGAACTAAAATTGCTGCGTGCTATTCAAAATGCCAAAGCACATACAAAGGCAAGTTTGATAGGCACCTGCCTGGCAGCACATATCATTCCAAAAGATTTTCCGGGAAGCTCAAGCGAATACCTTCTGGACATTTTGCAGAACCTGCTCCCCCAGGTACAGGAAGAAAAGCTCAGCAATAGGGTAGATATTTTTGTGGAAAAAGGAGCTTTCTCGTTGCTTGAGGCAGAATCTTATTTAATACAGGCAAAGCAAAAAGGCTTTGTAATCACCATACATGCCGACCAGTTCAGCACAGGCGGAAGTGCCCTTGCCGTACAGCTTGGTGCCCTAAGTGCCGACCATCTGGAGGCGAGTACCAATAAGGAAATTGCTCTGCTAGCAGCTAGCCCAACATCTGCAGTTGTTTTACCTGGCGCCTCGGTAGGATTGGGTTGCCGCTTTGCTCCCGCCCGGCGTTTACTGGATAGGGGAGCAAGCCTGGCTATTGCCAGCGACTGGAATCCGGGCACCGCGCCAATGGGCGACCTGCTTACGTTGGCGGCCCTGTTGGGGGTATTTGAAAAGCTGTCGGATATTGAGGTTTTTGCCGGAATTACCTTCAGAGCCGCTGCTGCCCTGGGGCTTGTGAATAGGGGTAGGCTTGCACCTGGTTGCCTGGCAGATTTTGTGTTGTTCCAGGGAAATGATTATAGAGAAATCCTTTATCAACAAGGGAAGCTAAAGCCGGCACAAGTTTGGAAGTTAGGCAATAGAGTTTTTTAATAATGCCTTAAGCGTAAAAGTGTCAGACACCTCAAAGGCTATTGTGTACCCACATCTTTAAATTTGCAAAATGCGACAAAGTGATTATAGTCTTTTGTTTAATGATACTCGAGTTGAACGCCGAGGGGAACAGTTATTGAGTTGTTTATTCAGAGGAGGCAACAC
>Ga0307408_100000838_pt1 | contig 24308 bp, 16 predicted proteins | sample 322Cmetagenome_FD_202116 | JGI IMG/M metagenome (GOLD analysis project Ga0307408, IMG submission 202116) | Maize rhizosphere microbial communities from greenhouse at UC Davis, California, United States - 322HYB-C-3 | ecosystem: Host-associated > Plants > Roots > Rhizosphere > Soil | place... | reverse complement strand
GAGGCTATTACATTGGACTCGGTGACGAAACCACCTGTGGTGGGAAGGTGCTGGATGGGAACGCACACAACCGAATGAATGGTATCGCTCGTGCCCGTGAAGGTGATCCGGTTTCTTGTGGCAAGGATGGGAAGACTTATCAGATTGTGGGCGGCATCGCGGGCATGACCAGCAATGGCCGGCGTAACGCCGGTACGCTGGACAGCGTCAGCAGTTGCCCTTGTAACGCTCAGTTGATCCCATCGCTACTCTCGGCCACATACAGAAAAGCCGGCGCTGCACCGCAAGCCAGCCGAGCCGCGGAACCGGTTTCACAGCCCGCGAACACCGTTCCCGCTACGTCGCGCCACTCGGGCTTCGCCCCTTCAAACAACACAGCATTCGAGGCATCCACCCGCCTGGAACCTCAGGAGCCAGGTTTCTATGTCGTCCCTGAAAGCTTGAGCCGTGAAGCCTTGGAAGCCACGCTATTCCCCGCGCCCGACCCGCAGGTGATGCGCAAATTCCGAGCGTTGAACCCTCGCCGCGATGTTGTAAAAGCCGGTTCGATGATCGTGCTGAGCGACCCGAACAACCTGCAATGCACCCGCGAAGAAGCGCAGGTGATGGCGGCGGCGGAAACAGTCAATGCCGCACTCGAAGACCTGACGGCCGAACAAGCTGACTTCATGCACCGCCACGCGGCCGAGATCGCCAGCTTCACCGGCCAGACCTCGATCTGGCTGGGCGTCAGCGCCGTGGTGATGGAAAAACACCTGACCAGCCTTCGCGACACCCTGCAAGCCATGGAGCGCTTGCACCAGGACAGCTATCGCCAGCACGGACATCTCAAATCAGCGCAATTTTTTACCGAACGCAAACTCCTGCTCGCCCAGTTGGATGCGCACTTGCTGAACTCCACCCGCCTGCGCGGCCATACGACACTGGGCGACCACCCCAAGCTGAAAACCGCCCTTGGCATTTCGAGCCGCAGTCTGGTTCATCACTGGAACAAGGCTGGCGCGCCGGGGCAGATACCGGGGTACGCCACGCATGTGGAAAGCACCAGTCGCGCTGCGAAATATATGCAGATGGGTGGGTATGTCGGGATTGGGATTGGTGGGGTGTCTTCGGTGCTGGCGGTTCAGGCTGTGTGCGATGCAGGAGGTGAGGAGGCTTGTGAGCGGGTACGTTTTACTGAAGGGGGTAAATTCGGCCTGTCGGCGGCTGGTGGTTGGGCAGGTGGAGAGATAGGCAAGTTAGCAAGCGGTCCGATTTGTTTGGCGCTTGGCGTTTCAACGGGAATCGGAGGTGTTGTCTGTGTCGCAGCCTTGATAGGTACTGGCGCCTGGGTGGGGACAACTTACGGTGGTGAAATTGGCGAATATATGGGGGGAAAAATCTACGAGGTTACACAACCATGAGCAGTATCGACGCGTGGCCTCCCTGGGTTGCGATCATTGCTACTGGAGGGTGGGGACTGCTTGGAGTTGTGAGTATTGCATACAGTTTGTACCTGAAATGTCGTTATCTGGATGCCATGATGAATGCCTTAAAAAACAGCCGATACATATATCTTTGGGGCCCCGCATGGCGAGGTCGAGGCTGGTTTGGAGGCTGTGTATTGATCATTTCAATTGCCGGCATGGTGGTGTGGCCAAGGGCATATATCCGTATGGGGGACGTGAGCCCTGCCGATATCGAAAATTTCCCGCCTTACTTGAAACGTCTTTTGATGATCAAGGTGACGATGACGATCATCTCATTTACCGGAATGATAGTTGCAGCCCTGCTAGTCAAGTTCAGATAACTCGATGAAAGTACAGAAGGCCGTGCTACACATTTGCTGTTCGGTGGGCCCGTGGCGAGGAAGCTTGCTCCCGCTCGGCTGCGAAGTAGTCGCGAAACCAGACAAAACGGTCCGTCTGAAGAAAGGCAGAGGCCTGCTTCGCAGGCCAGCGGGAGCAAGCTCCCTCGCCACGGGGACCGGGTGGGATGGGAAATCGCTACCGCGACCAAGCGCTCCCACAGTTCTATTGAATCCCATCAATTAAACGCAATATAAAAATACCCCACCCCCGGATCCCGTCCCATCGGCGGTACCCGTGATACGAACACCCCTTCGAGCCTGCCCAATTCCGGTACTTCCAGCGCGCAGAGCCCATCGACGAAGTCGGTGCTTTCCAGGCTGTTGAATTCGACGCTGAACGGCATGCGTTCGCTGCTGGGCATTTTCGCCCGGGGTGCTTCTTCCAGGGTTTCGATCCGTACGGGCAGGCAACTGCCGTCGGGCAAGGTCAGGTGGCTGGTCTGGCCGAGCAGTGGTTGGAAATGGCGGCTGTGGACCTGTTGCAGCATGTCGATGCTCCCAAAGGCCGGAAGGCCGAGGCCCTCCGGCGGGTGGTCAGTTGCGGGATGGGAAATAGCCTTGCAGCGCGATGCTGAAGTTGATTGCCAGGTACGGGTTCATGATTGCCATCGGCGTGCTGCCGCCAGTAGGGGCGACCGTGCCACTGACCACCGTGGTCACGCCTTGCAATGGCACCGGCGAAGCACCCACTTGATCGGAATATATCGCCGCCGAACCGGGCCCGGTGCCCGAGGTGCCGATGAATGAATTGGTGGCCGTCGGCGTGTTCACCGGGTTGCTGGCCGGGTTCGCCAGTTGCAGCGTGGTGGCGGCGGTAATGCCGGTGAGTGCATGGGTGTGGTTGGGCAGGTTGTTCAGCGTTGCGCTGACGTTTTCCGTACCGGAAATTTCGCCGATCACCCGCGGAGTCAGGCCCAGCCCGTTGCCTTGGCCCAGAGGCAGGCGCCCCTGCAGGTTGGGCAGCATGAAGGTCGTCTGCCCGTTGCCGCCATACGTTACGCCGATCAGCGCGAACAGGGTCTGATACTGGGAAAGGGCGAGTGTTTGCCCGTTGCACAGGGCCCAGTCCCTGGGTGCAAAGTTAAAGGCGAATGACTGGATAGTGCCGATGAATACTTCCATAGATTTCTCGTCCCTCGGGTTATGGGTCTTGCAATGCCTGGCACGTGAAGGACAAGAGTGCGATCAGCCCGACTCCTTCATCCCCTGGCCTGGTCACGCACGGCTGAGCGTAGACGGGGATGCCTGATTTTGCCGGACGGATCGAATGAAAAAACCGGCTCGGCGGGCTTAATCGATTCAGGTCTCGGGCGCCCCGATACCGTCCATCTTTTTTACAGGTTTTGATGTGTTTGATATCAAAACACCACTAGGCGAAGTTTTTTTCCTCGGCTACGCTTCGGCTACAAAGGACTACAATCAAGGTGAATGGATTGCCGCAGTTTCACTTTATCTCCGGTCTACCGCGCTCAGGCTCGACCCTGCTTTCTGCCATTCTGTTGCAGAACCCGCGCTTCCACGCCGGCATGACCAGTCCCGTCGGTACGCTGTTCAGCAGCGTCTTGCAGCAATGCAGTGCCGGCAGCGAGTTCGGTTCGGTGATCGACACCGATCTACGGCGGCGCCTGTTGCGCGGCCTCTTCGATTCCTACTACGCCGACAAGTCCGATAAACCGGTCATCTTCGACACCAACCGCCAATGGTGTGCGCGCCTGCCTGCCCTGCAGGACCTGTTTCCCCAAGCCAAGACCATCGCCTGCGTGCGCAACGTCGCCTGGATCCTCGACAGCCTGGAGCGGCTCTACCGCGCCAACCCCTTCGAAAACACCAAGCTGTTCAACGACGATGACGAGCGCAACACCGTCTACAGCCGCTGCGAAACCCTGGCCCAGCGCAACCGCCTGGTGGGGTTCGCCTGGACTGCGCTGAAAGAAGCCTATTACGGTGAAAACGCCGAATCGCTGCTGATCGTCGATTACGACCTGTTGAGCCAGGCGCCTGAACGCGTCATGCGGCTGGTCTACGAGTTCATCGGCGAGCCGTGGTTCGAGCACGACTTCAATCACTTGACCTACGACGCCCCGGCCTTCGATCAGGCCTTGGGTGTTGCCGGTCTGCACAAGGTCAAGCCCAAGGTTGCACCGCAAGCCCGACGGACGCTGCTGCCGCCGGATCTGTTCGATAAATATGCCGAATTGTCGTTCTGGCGCGATGGCACGGCCAGTGCCGCCAATGTCATTCGCATGAAAGCCGACGCCGCGATCAGTTGATCGCGGTTTTTATCATTTGCGTTTAAGAAAGTTCGAGTCCGGGTGATCGTCATGTGGTGGAGCAAAGGCAAATCGCGGGTAACCGAGGGCGCACAGGCCCTGGCATCGCCAATGATCATGTCGCTGGAGCCGCGAATGCTCTTCGACGGCGCGGTGGCCGCGACCGTGGCCGATGCCGCGCAGCCGGACGCGCACCCGACCGCCGACGCGGCGAAGACGCCAACGGCGGACCAGCCTTCCGACACCCATGCGCCCCAGGGCCAGACCGATGCCACCGAGGCGGCCGTCCCGGGCAAGTCCGTGGTGTTCGTCGACTCCCGCGTGAAGGACTCTGCCCAGTTGTTGCAAGGCGTGGCGCCGGGTACCGAGGTGGTGCAGCTCGATGGCACCAAGGACGGCTTGCAGCAGATCGCCGATTACCTGGACACCCACCAGGGCGTCAGCTCGGTGCAGATCATCGCCCACGGCAACGCCGGTGATTTGTGGCTGGGCAACAGCTACCTGTCGGCGGATAACGTCCAGGCCCGCAGCGAAGTGCTGGCGCAGATCGGCCAGGACATGAACGCTGGCGGCGATATCCTGATCTATGGCTGCTATACGGCCGAAGGCGACCGCGGCATGAGCCTGGTCAACTCACTGGCGCAGCTCACCGGCCGGGACGTGGCCGCTTCCGACGACCGCACCGGCCTGGGCGGCGATTGGAACCTGGAAATCGCCACCGGCAGCATCGAAAGCGCCAACGTGCTGTCGGCCAATGCCATGAGCGACTACCAGTGGGGCCTGGCCACCTGGACCGCCACCAACAACCTCAACAGCGGCGTGGGTTCCCTGCGTGCAGCCCTGTTGTCCGCGCAGAACGGTGACATCGTCACGTTCAACACTAGCATGACCGTCGCCCTGACCCAGGTGCTGGTGGTCAACAGGAACGTCACCATCGACGGTGACCTGAACAATGACAACGTCGCCGACGTGACCCTCGACGGCCAGAACCGCACCCAGATCATGCAAGTGACGTCCGGCACCACGGCCACCCTCGATGGCCTGGTGATCACCCGGGGCATGGTGGCAGGCAACGGTGGTAATGGCGGCGACGATGCGCTGGTGTCCCAGGGCGGCGGCATCTACAACGCCGGCACCTTGACCCTGCGCAACGTTACGGTCACCGCGAACGCCGCTTCAGGCGGCGGTGGCGGCGGCGGTGTGACGCCGCAATACGCCGGTGGCGGTGGCGGTGGCGGTGGTGCGGTCGGTAGCGGTATCGGCGGCAAGGGCGGCGACACGCTCAACTCCACGGGTTCCAATGGCTCGGCCGGGCAGGGCGGCGCGGGCGGCGGCTTCTTCAACATTGGCGGGCGTGGCGGTTCCACCACGGGTGGCGCGGGCGGTGCGGCCTATCCGGGCTACAGCACCGGCTCGGCCGGCGGCACGGCCAGCAGCGGTGGCTTGTCCATTGGCGGTGGCGGCGGTGGTGACGGGTATGACAACTTCGGCGGCGACGGCGGCGGTGCGGTCGGTGGTATCTACAACGACACCGGCGCGACCCTGCGGATCATTGGTAACTCGGTCATTTCCAACAACGTCGGCGCGGGTGGTGGCGGTGGCGGCGGTGGCGCCGGCGGTAGCTATCTCCAGGCGGGCGGTGCGGGCGGCGTCGGTGTCGGCGCGATCTGGAACAAAGGTTCGATCCTGATCACCGCCGCCAACTTCGCCGCCCTGGCTGGCAACGTCGGCGGCAGTGGCGTAGGCGGGACAAGTGCAGGTACCGCAGGGGTTTCACCGGCGTCAGTGGCCAACGTCTACGGCGATGGCGGCACCATCAATACCAACTATGTGCCGGACGAGACGCCGCCCACCGCGACCGTCGTGGTGGCCAACACCAACCTGAACTCCGGTGGTACGTCGACGGTGACCATCACCTTCTCCGAAGCCGTGACCGGCCTCACCGCGGCGGACCTGACGGTGCAGAACGGCACCGTTGGCACCTTGACCACCAGCAACGGCGGCATCACTTGGACCGGCACGTTGACCGCAGCCAGCGACATCGCCGACACCACCAATATCATCACCCTGAACAACACCGGTGTGGCTGACCTGGCCGGTAATGCCGGGGTGGGTACCACTGACTCGAACAACTACATCGTCAACGACACCGTGGCGCCGACGGCGTCCATCGTGGTGAGCGACACGGCCCTCAGGATTGGCGAGACCTCGACGGTGACCATCACTTTCTCCGAGGCCGTCTCCGGCTTCACCACGGCCGACATGACGGTGGCCAACGGTACGCTCAGCGGCCTGAGCACCAGCGATGGTGGTATCACCTGGACCGCCACCCTGACACCGGATGCGACTGTCACCGACACCTCCAATCTCATTGTGCTGAATAACACCGGCGTGGCGGACCTCAATGGCAACGCCGGCGTGGGGACGACCAACTCCAACAACTACGCCATCGACACGCAACGTCCGACCGCCACCATCGTGGTCGCCGATACGGCGTTGAGTGCGGGCGAAACCTCGGTGGTGACCATCACCTTCAGCGAGGCCGTGAGTGGGTTCACCGCGGCAGACCTGACCGTTGCCAATGGCAGCGTGACCGGGCTGAGCACCAGTGACGGCGGCATCACGTGGACCGCGACGCTGACCCCGAGCGCCAGCACCAGCGACACCAGCAACCTCATCACTTTGGACAACACCGGCATTGCCGACCTGGCCGGCAACGCCGGCAGCGGCACCACCGACTCGAACAACTACGCCATCGACACCCAGCGTCCGACTGCGTCCATCGTGGTGGCCGATACGGCGCTGAGCGTCGGTGAAACGTCCCTGGTCACAATTACCTTCAGCGAGCCCGTCACGGGCTTCACCCTGGCCGACATGACCGTCGCCAACGGCAGCTTGAGCGGGCTGAGCAGCAGCGACGGCGGCATCACCTGGACCGCAACGCTCACCCCGAGTGCCAGCATCAGCGACGCCACCAACCTGATCATCCTGGCCAATACCGGCGTGGCGGACGCAGCGGGCAATGCCGGCAGCGGTACCACCAGCTCCAACAACTACGCCGTCGATACCCAGCGTCCCACGGCCAGTATTGTCGTGAGCGATACCTCGCTGAGCGTCGGCGAAACCTCTCTGGTGACCATCACTTTCAACGAAGCGGTAACAGGCTTTACCACCGCTGACCTGACGGTCGCCAACGGTACGGTCACCGGCCTGAGCAGCGGCGACGGCGGCATCACCTGGACCGGGACGCTGACGCCAAGCGCCAGCATCAGCGACACCAGCAACCTCATCACCCTGGATAATACCGGCGTGACCGACGCGGTGGGCAATGCGGGCAGCGGCACCACCGACTCCAACAACTACGCCATCGACACCGCGCGCCCGACTGCAACCATCGTTGTCGCCGACACGGCTGTCGGCGCCGGCGAAACCTCAGTGGTGACGATTACCTTCAACGAGGCGGTAACCGGTTTCACCCTGGCGGACCTGAGCGTCACCAACGGCAGCCTGAGCGGCCTGAGCACCAGCGACAACATCACCTACACCGCGACGTTCACGCCGTCGGCAGGCGTCACCGACACCACGAACCTGATCACCCTCAACAACACCGGCGTGGTGGATGGCGCGGGCAACACCGGCAGTGGCACCACCGACTCCAACAATTATGCCGTCGACACCCAACGTCCAACTGCGACCATCGTGATCGCCGACACCGCGTTGAGCGTGGGCGAAACCTCCCTGGTGACCATCACCTTCTCCGAAGCGGTCAGCGGTTTTGACAATTCGGACCTGAGCGTGGCCAACGGCACATTGAGTGCGGTCAGCAGCAGCGATGGCGGCATTACCTGGACCGCCACCTTCACCCCGGCCCTCGGCGTCAGCGATACGTCCAACGTCATTACCTTGAATAACACCGGCATCACTGACGGGGCGGGCAATACCGGCACCGGGACCACCAACTCCAACAACTACCAGGTCGACACCAACGTACCGACGGTGACCATCGTGGTCGCCGACAGCACCTTGGGCATTGGCGAAACGACGATCGTGACCGTGACGTTCAACTCGGCGGTCAGTGGCTTCGACAATTCGGACCTGACCGTCAGCAACGGTACCTTGGGCACCATGAGCAGTACCGACGGCGGCGTCACCTGGACCGCGACCTTCACGCCGAGCACCAGCATTTCCGATACCAGCAACGTGATTACCCTGGACAATACCGGCCTGATCAACGGCGCGGGCAACGCCGGTGTCGGCACCACCGACTCCAACAACTACGCGGTGGACACAGTGCGTCCGACCGCGACCATTGTCGTGGCCGACACCGCCATCGCGGCCGGCGAAACTTCCCTGGTGACCATCACGTTCAGCGAGGCCGTGACAGCGTTCACTACCGGCGACCTGACCGTCGCCAACGGAACGATCTCCGGGCTGAGCAGCAGCGACGGCGGGATCACCTGGACCGCGACCTTCACGCCCACCAACGGCGTCAACGACAGCAGCAATGTGATTTCGCTCAACAGCGGCGGCATCATCGATCTGGCGGGCAACGGCAACGTCGGCACAACCGATTCCAACAATTACGCCCTCGATACCCAGCGTCCGACTGCCACCATCGTGCTCAGTGATTCATCACTGAGACCGGGCGAAACGGCGCAAGTGACCATCACCTTCAGCGAGGCGGTGAGCGGTTTCAGCAACGATGACCTGAGTGTTGCCAACGGCACCTTGAGCGCCGTGAGCAGCAGTGATGGCGGCCTGACCTGGACCGCCACGTTTACCCCGTCCCTGGGCGTGAGCGACACCACCAACCTGATCATTCTCGACAACACCGGGGTGAGCGATGCGGCGGGCAACACCGGAACCGGTACCACTGATTCGGCCAACTATGCGGTCGAGACTCGCGTACCGACCGCCACTGTCGTCGTCGCCGACACCGCGCTGAGCGTGGGCGAAACGTCGCAGGTGACGATCACCTTCTCCGAAGCGGTCAGCGGCTTCGACAACAGCGACCTGACCGTCAGCAACGGGACGCTGAGCAATGTGTCGTCCACCGACGGCGGCGTCACCTGGACGGCAACGTTCACGCCGGCGAGCAATATCACCGACACCAGCAACCTGATCAGCCTGGACACCAGTGGCGTCACTAACGTTTCGGGCAACAGCGGTGTCGGCGTGGTCGACTCCAACAACTACGCAATCGACACCGTGCGCCCGGGCGCGACCATCGTGGTGGCCGATACCTCGCTGGGCATCGGCCAGACCACCACCGTGACCATCAGCTTCACCGAGGCGGTGTCCGGTTTCGACCTGTCGGACCTCAGTGTCGCCAATGGCGTGCTGTCCAACCTCGCCAGCAGCGACGGCGGCCTGACCTGGACGGCGACCCTGACGCCAACGGTGGGCGTCAACGACGCCACCAACCTGATCCTGCTCGATGCCAGCAACGTGCAGGACAGTGCCGGCAACGCCGGCGTGGGCATCGCCATCTCCGCCAACTATGCCCTCGATGCGACCCGGCCGACCGCGACCATCGTGGTCGCCAACCCGACCTTGGGCGTGGGCCAGACGACCCAGGTGACCTTCACCTTCAGCGAGGCGGTGACGGACTTCGACCTCTCGGACCTGAGCGTCACCAACGGCGAACTGAGCAACCTGACCAGCAGCGACGGCGGCAAGACCTGGACGGCGACCTTCACGCCCACGGTGAACCTCACCGATCCAAGCAATTTCATTGCCCTGGACACCGGTAACGTCAGCGACCTGTCGGGCAATGCTGGATCAAGCGTGGCGGTGTCCAACAACTACGCGATCGACACCGTGGTGCCCAACGATGTGAAGCCACCACCGGACTTCCTGACATCGGACCCAGTAACGGTCATCCCGCCGTCCGAGGTGCCGTTGCAGCCGATCGTCTTCACGCCGCCGACTGGCAACCTGGGCTCGCCGCTGGGCTTCCCGCCGCTGTTCGAGCAGCGCGATGTCGGCGGTCTCGATCCTATCGGCAGCATCTTCATCAACCGGGGCGAGCTGGCGCCCAGCTATATCGCCCAGGTGTTCAGCAGCGACGCCGCCGGGGATGGTTCGGGCCAGGGGTTCCTGGGCTTTGGTGGTGGCGATGGCGGGGTGTTTGGCAGCAGCACGATTTCCAGCCTGTTCAACCAGGACGCCAGTTCCGATGGCGAATCGCTGGATGCGTTCGACAACCAGTCGATCAAGGGGGGCGATGCGTCCCAGGGCGTGCGCGGGGTATTCGGCGCACCGACCTTGGGCCAGCAATTGCAGCAACTCAAAGACACAGAGCAACGTCAGGTGGACAGCTTGGCAATGGCTTTGAAACAGGCCGGCACCCGCCAAGTGCAGGCCTGAGAAATTCCCATAAGAAAATACGGCAGCCAGGGGCAATCCAGGGATGAATAGAAGTCAGAAGTTATTCAGTATGAGTCTGCTGGCGTTGGTGGTCAGCGGTTGTGCGGTCACCAGCGAGCCGATCGATCGCAGCGTCAGCGAACAGCGCGCCCGCACCGACCTGCAGAGTATGTACAAGGACCAGGAGCCTCTCAGTGGACCACTGACCTTGCACCAGGCGATGGCCCGCGCGGTGAAGTACAACCTTGAAGGCCGCTTGAAAATCATGGAAGAAGCCCTGGCCAAGCGCCAACTCGACCTGGCCAGTTTCGACATGCTGCCGCGCATGGCCCTGGATGCAGGTTATGTGGGGCGCAATAACGTCAACGCCTCCAGCAGCCAGAGCGTGGAAACCGGCACGCAGTCCCTGGAGCCGTCCACTTCTCAAGATCGTGACCGTGAGGTGGCGGACCTGACCATGGTCTGGAACGTCCTCGATTTCGGCGTCAGCTACATCAGCGCCAAGCAGGCCGGTGACCAGCGGCTGATCGTGCAGGAGCGCCGGCGCAAGGTGATCAACACGATCGTCCAGGACGTGCGTTCGGCCTACTGGCGAGCCATGGCCGCCGAGCGTCTGCTCAAGCAGATCGACAGCCTGATGGCGCGGGTCGAGACGGCACGTGGCAACAGCCAGAGCATGAGCGAGCAGCGCATCGGTGACCCGGTGCAGGCTTTGGGGTACCAGCGTTCGCTGATCCAGGCCACCCGCCAGTTGGAAGAACAGCGCCGGGCCTTGTCCCTGGCCAAGACCGAACTGGCGACCTTGATCAACCTGCCACTGGGCACTGAGCTGACCCTGGCGACCCAGGATGAATATGCGATTCCGGAACTCAAGGTCGACCTGGCCCGCCTCGAACAGGAAGCCCTGGCTAGCCGGCCTGAATTGCGTGAGCAGGATTACCAGACCCGCATCACCGCCGCCGAAACCCGCAAGGCCATGTTGCGCCTGCTGCCAGGCCTGGAGTTCTCGGCCGGCGGACATTACGACAGCAACTCGTTCCTGGTCGAACAGGGCTGGGCCGACTATGGCGTGAAAGTCACCTGGAACCTCTTCAATGTCATCTCTGCTCCGGCGGCGATCGACGTGGCCAAGGCCGGCGAAGAAGTCGCGGCGGCGCGGCGCCAGGCCATGTCGATTGCGGTGCTGGCGCAGCTGTACGTCGCCAACGCGAACTACCGTGAAGCGCTGCGCCAGTTCAAGACCAGCCAGCAACTGTCGGACATCGACGGACAGATTGTCGGCCAACTGCGCAGCCGTCATCAGGCCGCAGGCATCGGGGAATTGGACCTGATCCAGGGCGAGTTGAACACCTTGCAGGCCGACCTGCGCCGTGACCTGGCCTACGCCGACCTGCGCAACGCCTATGGGCAGATCTTCGCCAGCGCCGGCCTCGACCCGCTGCCAAACGAAGTGCAATCGACCGAGGTGCAGTCGATTGCCACTGCGCTGGCTAACCGCGAAGCGGCCTGGGCCCAAGGGGACATCGCGGTGGCAACGCCGCCGGTGGCGCAATAACGGAGTGCCGGGATGACGCTTGCGTCGTTTTCCCGGCTGCCCGTCACGGCAAACCTGCCGCTGCTGTTGCAGGCGTTGGCCGCCGTCGAAGAGGATCGTTGGCAAGGCCACTTCAATACTGCCTATCACAGCGGTGATTGGAGTGGCGTGGCGCTGATTTCGGCGGCCGATGCCTTGACCGAATTGTCGCCCGGACGCGGCAGGCCGTTGCCTCGTGCGCCCTGGCTGGAGGATGAGCGCTGGCGACAGGCGTTGCGCGATTGGCCCTTGGAAATTGTCTCGGCTCGACTGCTACGGTTGGGGCCTGGTGGACGCATCCACGAACATCGCGACTATGACCTGGGCGGGCCTGATGCCGACTTGCGCCTGCACGTTCCGCTGCTTAGTCCGCCTGACGTGGATTTCTGGCTGGACGGGCAGATCATTCCGATGAAAGCGGGTGAGTGCTGGTTCCTTGACCTGGCGCGCCCGCATCGCGTGGCTAATCGAAGTGACCGGGTGCGGGTTCACTTGGTCCTCGATTGCCGTCCCGGACCGTGGTTGGAACAGCAGATAGTCGACGGGCTGACCTCCACGCCCATCGCCGGGATCAAGCAAAGTGACTTGGCCTGCTTTCAGCGGCGCGTGGAGGCTGATCCGCATCTTGCCCGGACGTTGCAAGGCCTGCAGGACCTGGACGCGTTCATCGAATCAGCCCTGGCGCTGGGGGCGGAGCAGGGGTTTCATTTCACCCGGGAAGAACTGTGCGCCGCCATGCGCACCGGTCGCCGACAATGGAGCGACCAGTGGAAGACCTGAACCTGGAGGGCTGGTTGCCGATCCGCCTATGGCAAGAGGTGGGGCAGTGGCGGGTCGATTGGTGCTGGTTCGGTGACCAACGACTGTCACAGCCGTTCTTCAGCGATGCCGTCGAGCAAGCCCTGCGCTTGCCGTTCAACCAAGCGTTCCGCCGCCAGACGCCGCTGGACGCTCTCGGTCAGTGGCAACGTCAGAGCCCGGGATTCGAGCCCGGTGCGTTCATTTTCCATGCCTCCCGATGCGGCTCGACATTGATCAGCCAGATGCTCGCCCGATTGGACGACCACATCGTTATCTCCGAGCCGCCGCCCCTGGACGCACTGCTGCGCAGTGACCTGCCGACCGCCGAACGGTGCGTGGCGCTCAAGGGCTTGATGTCCGCCTACGGGCAGCGCCGCCGAGGCGTGGAACAGCGGTTGGTCATCAAGCTCGACGCCTGGAACATCGGTGAGCTGGCGTTGCTGCGCGAGTGTTTTCCCGATACGCCTTGGCTGTTCCTGTACCGCGCCCCCCTGGAAATCGCGGTTTCCCATATCCGCCGTCCCGGCATGCACATGGTGCCGGGGTTGATCGGGGCAAGCGTGCTGGACGACGGAACTCCGTTTGATGGCCAGGAGGATTATGTTGCGCGGCGATTGGGACGGCTGTTGCAGGTGGGACTGGAGCACTGCCGGGCGTTTGCCGGAACGGCGGTCAATTACGACGAATTACCCGAGGCGATGGCCGGCAGGCTGGGCGGTTTGTTCCGATTGGACACCGAACAACGCGGGCAAGTCTTCTCGGCGGTCAGCCAGCATGCCAAGCAGCCGGCGCAGGCGTTTGCGGGCGACAGCGAGGACAAGCGCCGAGAAGCGTCGCCCCTGTTGCGCGATCGGGTAGAACGTTGGGCACAAGCGCCTTACCAATCGCTGGAGTCGCTGAGAAGGGTCGAAGCCAAGACAAAGGGCTCGGTGTCCACGCCAAAGGACTAGACTTCGAGGGAAGCGTCCCAGCCATCCGACCCTGCTCAGGAGCCCCCATGGAAACCCCGGTCCATACCCTTCCCGCCTTGTTCAAACAGCTCGGCCTGCCCGACGACGCCGTCAGCATTGACCAGTTCATCGCCAGCCATTCGCCGCTCAAACCGGATCTGCATCTGGCCGACGCCTTCTTCTGGAGCGAGGGCCAACGGCAATTGCTGCGCGACGAAATTCTTGAAGATGCCGACTGGGCAGTGGTGGTGGATCAGCTCGACGTGCTGCTGCGCAAGGGCCGTAGCGATTGAAGCGAATGCATGACCTGTGGGAGCGGGCTTGCTCGCGAATGGGTTGTATCAGCCAACGCACCCGTTAACTGACTGACCGCATTCGCGAGCAAGCCAGCTCCCACGGTTCCTTCATATTCTTTTATGCTATTAATAAATATCTTCTTATTCCTTAAATAATATAACTCTCCTCCTTATACTCGTCCGGGAACAGACACGCAGGAGAGCAACCCATGCGCAACGAATCGATTCGCTACCTGATTGTGCCGGGCTGGCAAGGATCGCCGGAAAATCATTGGCAAACCCACTGGCAGAACAGCCTGCCCAACAGCACCCGGGTCGAGCAGGCCGATTGGTTGACGCCCCGGCGAGAGGATTGGGTGGCCGCGTTGGCAGAAGCTGTCGCTGCTGATAGCACACCGGTGATCCTCATCGCCCACAGCCTGGGCTGCATCACGGTGGCCCATTGGGCCGCTACCGCGCCGGTGCAATTGCTGCGACAGGTTCGCGGTGCTTTGTTGGTCGCGCCGGCAGATGTGGAGCGGCCGGCCTGCGCTCCGGCGTTGCGCAATTTCGCACCGATCCCGACCACGTTGCTGCCGTTTCCCAGCCAAGTGGTCAGCTCCGACAACGATGCGGCGGTCAGTGCCCCTCGCGCCTTGGAGCTGGCCCGCAACTGGGGCGCCGAGGCGGGGATCCTGGCCGGGGCGGGACATATTAATGTGACGTCCGGCCACCAGCGTTGGGAGCAGGGATTCGCTTATCTCTATCGTCTGCAAAACCGCATGGAGCATCACGCCCTGCGTCGCGCCTGAACTTTTAACGCCCTCCGTCTCCCGGCGGCCTGGGGCGGGAGCCTGCCATGAGTTTGCATGAAACCTTTGGTCAGCCCTTGCTGACCTTTCCCGATGCGGAAAAAAGCCCCCTGAGCATACGCGCCAAGGCGCTGGTGTTTGTCGACCCGCGTTCGCGGCAACTGCGCGAGGAACTGGAGCAATTGGCGTCACGCTCGGTTTCGGTATTGATTCGCGGTGAAACCGGCACCGGCAAGGAATTGCTGGCCCGGCATATCCATCGCGAGAGTAATCGCGGCGGGTTGTTCGTCTCGGTCAATTGCGGCGCCATCAGCCCGACCTACGCCGATGCCGAATTGTTCGGCTATGCCGCCGGCAGCCATAGCGGTTCGGCCAGCAGCCGGGCGGGGTGGTTTGGTTCGGCCAACGGCGGCACGCTTTATTTGGATGAAATCGGCGACCTGCCGCTGCCGATCCAGGTCAAGTTACTGGCGGCGCTGGAGAACCACGAAGTCACCCGTGTTGGCGCGCATCAGCCCAGTCCGGTGGATGTACGCTTGGTCGCGGCAACCAGCATCGACCTGGCGCAAGCGGTGGCGGCCGGGAAATTCCACGATCGGCTCTATCACTACCTGAGCGAGGGCCAACTCGAGTTACCGGCCTTGCGCGAGAGGGTGGGCGACATTTTGTCCCTGGCCGAATATTTTCTGGGCATCTACGGCCAGCGCCTTGGGTTCACCGTGCCGTTGATCAGCGAAGCGGCGCAGCATGCGCTGGAACAGCACAATTGGCAGGGCAATACCCGTGAGTTGGAAAACGTCATTCATTTTGCGTTGTTGGTGAGTGCCGGTGATGAGATTTTGCCGCAGCACCTGAACCTGCCTTCCCAGCCATCGACGCTGGAATCGATTGAGCGGCAGGTGGCGCAGGTCATCGCTCGGGGTTCGGAAGCCGAGCGTAAATCGCTCAAGGCGCTGCTCGATCAATGGGGCCAAACACTATAGCTCGGGACCCGCTCAACTGTGGTGAGGGAGCTTGCTCCCGCTGGGCCGCGCAGCGGACCCAAGATTTTTTGCGGTCGCTGCGCAACCGAGCGGGAGCAAGCTCCCTCGCCACAAGAGCGGCGTTTTTCCTATATGAGTAAAATGAATATGAACTTGAATAAAAGATATTGTTAAGGCATAAAAAATATCGGTATCTTCCGCATCACGTCAGCGATAGCACTTCGCTGGCACCTCACTTTGGCCGTCGTCGATGACGACAGTGATTTTCGATAAGGACACTGCATGAAAAAGGTTCTGTTGTTCACCGCATTGGCGGCAGCCCTGACCTCGGGCCTGGCCCAGGCCGCGGAGAAACTGGTCGTTGCTGCCACCCCGGTACCCCACGCCGAAATCCTCGAGCTGATCAAGCCAGCCCTCGCCAAAGAAGGCGTGGATTTGCAGATCAAAGTGTTCACCGACTACGTTCAGCCCAACGTACAAGTTGACCAAAAGCGCCTGGACGCCAACTACTTCCAGACCCTGCCTTACCTCAAGAGCTTCAACGAAGGCAAAGGTACTAACCTGGTGACAGTCATCGGCGTGCACGTCGAACCGTTTGGCGGCTACTCGAAAAAGGTCAAGAGCCTGGCTGAGCTGAAGGACGGCGCAACCATCGCCATCCCTAACGAAGGCAGCAACAGCGGCCGCGCCCTGATCCTGCTGCAGAAGGCTGGCCTGATTGAGCTCAAGGATCCGAAAAACGCCCTGGCTACGCCGAAAGACATCGCCAAGAACCCGAAGAACTTCAAGTTCAAGGAACTTGAATCGGCCATGTTGCCGCGCGTGCTAGACCAGGTTGACCTGGACATGATCAACACCAACTATGCCTTGGAAGCAGGTCTGAATCCGGCCAAGGATGCACTGGTAATCGAGGGTGCGGATTCGCCTTACGTGAACTTCCTGGTGGCCCGTCCGGACAACAAGGACAGCCCGGCCATCCAGAAACTGGCCAAGGCCCTGACCAGCCCGGAAGTGAAAGCGTTCATCGAGAAGAAATACAGTGGCGCGGTACTGCCGGCGTTCTGATTCTCCCGATAAAACCCTTCACGGTTTCAAACGCCGACGGCTGATACAGCGTCGGCGTTTTTTTATGCTCAAACAAAGTACTTTGGAAGTGATCACCTGTGGCGAGGGAGCTAGTCCGGCCAATGCCACGCCGGCTCATCCAACGCGCGCTGCCCGGCAATCCCGGTCTGCCCAAAGTCCTTTTCCAGCACGATGCAATTGCAGTCCTCGTCCTGTTCCAGCGCGGCAATCAGGCGCGAGGCATGGGACACGACCCAGACCTGGCAACTGGCCGAGGCTCGGATGATCAAGCGTGCCAGGGCCGGCAACAGGTCCGGGTGCAGGCTGGTTTCCGGCTCGTTGAGGACCATCAGCGACGGCGGTCGCGGCGTGAGCAGGGCGGCAACCAGCAACAGATAGCGCAAGGTCCCGTCCGACAGTTCGGCGGCGGTCAGTGGCCGCAGCAGGCCGTGCTGTTGGAACGCGATGGCGAAACGTCCACCTTGCAGCTTGTCGATCTGCAGGTGAGCGCCCGGGAAGGCATCGCCGATGGCGGCATGCAACGCCTCGAAGTCGCCTATCTCAAGGATCGTCTGCAGCGCGGCGGCGAGGTCGCGGCCATCGTGGTGCAACACCGGCGTGCGGGTGCCCAGTTGCGGTTGGCGCACCGGGGCGTCGGCGTCGCTGCGAAAGTGATCGTAGAAGCGCCAGCGGCGGATGAACTCGCGCATTTGCAGCACCTCCGGCGAGGCACGCAGGCTGCCGACCTGGTCGAACAGGCTGTCGAAGGTCGGGGTGTGCTGGGACAGGACATCCCAGGAGCGCCCCTCGCGGGCCCGGACCATCGGCCCGTTGCGGTCCACCAGCAGGCTGGCCGGTCGAAACACCGGACCGGCCCAGATGCATTCACGCTTGATCTCCGGGTCCAGGGAGAAAGCCGAGCGACTGGGCTCCGGCAGGCCCAGGGCGATCGAATAGCTGAAGTCTTCAGCGGCGAATCCCAGGCGCAGGCGCTTGGTGCCCTGACGCACAGTTGCCTGGACGGGTACTTCGCCGTTGCGCATGCGACGGCTGATTTCTTCCGGGCCGGCCCAGAAGGTCGAGTCCAGCCCGCCTTCACGAGCCAAGGCATTTACGACCCCACCCTGGGCCGTCTCCGCCAGCAGGCGCAGGGCACGGTAGAGATTGGATTTGCCGCTGCCGTTGGGGCCGGTGATCAGGTTCAGCCGACCCAGTGGAATGACCAGTTTATTGATGGATCGGTAGTTGGCCACTGCCAGGGTCTTGAGCATGCGAATTCCCTTCGTGCATGGATGTCTGAGACGAGTCTGCCCGATTGCCGTGCATTCGGTGAACCCTGTTCTAAGCTCACAGTCGTATCGTCACTGGTACGTCGGTACAACGCAAAGGAGTCTGCATGACTGGTCCTGGAATCAAATTGATTGTTGGCTTGGGCGTGTGTGCGTTGTTGACGGGGTGTGGTGACAAGAAACCCGAGGAAAAAGCCTTGCCCCGGGTGTTCATCCAACAAGCCACACCCAGCGAGTACGCGGCCTCGGTCACGCTGACCGGCGATGTCCAGGCCCGGGTGCAAACCGATCTGTCGTTTCGTGTGGGCGGCAAGATCATCGAGCGCAAGGTCGACGTCGGCGACCGGGTCTCGGCCCGGCAAGTGCTGGCCCGGCTCGATCCTCGCGACTTGCAGACCAACGTCGATTCCGCCGAAGCCCAGGTGGCCGCCGAACAGGCGCGGGTCAAGCAGAGCGCGGCGGCCTTCGTTCGCCAGCAGAAACTCTTGCCCAAGGGCTACACCAGCCAGAGCGAATACGACACGGCCCAGGCGCAATTGCGCAGCAGCCAGAGCGCGTTGACGGCGGCCCAGGCCCAACTGGCCAACGCCCGCGAACAGCTCAGTTATACCGCGCTCATTGCCGAGGCGCCCGGCATCATCACGGCGCGCCAGGCCGAAGTCGGCCAGGTGGTCCAGGCCACGGAGCCGATTTTCAGCCTGGCCCGGGACGGCGAGCGTGACGCGGTGTTCAACATCTACGAATCACTGCTGCGCGAACCGCCCTCGGACCCGCAGATCACCATCAGCCTGCTGGACAACCCGGCCATCAAGACCACCGGCACGGTGCGCGAGATTACCCCGGCGGTGTCCGCCGAGACCGGTACCGTGCAGGTCAAGGTCACGCTCAATGATTTGCCTGAAGGCATGCGCCTGGGGTCGGTGGTCAGCGCCACGGCCAAATCCGCCGGCAAGACCGCCGTGGAATTGCCTTGGTCGGCACTGACGAAGAACCTCAGCGAGCCGGCCGTGTGGTTGGTGGACGGCGAGGGCAAGGCGCAGTTGCAGACGGTCACGGTCGGCCGCTATTTGACCGGCAAGGTCATCATCAGTGACGGGCTCAAGGGCGGCGAGAAGATCATCATTGCCGGCGGGCAATTGCTCCATCCTGGCGTGCGCGTCGAGATCGCTGAAAACAACTACGACAAAGCCCCGACAGGAGCCCAGCCATGAAGCGCCTGTGGATGGTTTCGGCCGGCCTGCTGCTGGCCGCCTGTTCGAAAGAAGAAGCGCCGCCGGAGCCGATCCGACCGGTGTTGTCCATCGAGGTTCGGGCCCTCGACCAGCAGGCCCTCGGACGCTTCGCCGGGAATATCCAGGCCCGCTACGAAACCAACGTGGGGTTCCGGGTGCCGGGCCGTATTGCCAGCCGCAACGTCGATGTCGGTGCCGAGGTGAAGAAGGGCGACTTGCTCGCGACCCTCGACCCCACCGACCAGCAGAACCAGTTGCGCGCCGCCCAGGGCGACCTCGCGCGGATCCAGGCGCAGTACATCAATGCCCAGGCCAACGCCCGTCGCCAGCAACAATTGTTCGACCGTGGCGTCGGCGCCCAGGCGCAACTGGACGTCGCCCAGACCGATCTGAAAACCACCGCAGCATCCCTGGAGCAGGCGCGGGCCTCGGTTGAGCAGGCCCGTGACCAGCTCAACTACAGCGAACTGCACACCGATCATGACGCCGTCGTCACGGCTTGGACTGCCGAGGCCGGGCAAGTGGTGACCGCCGGCCAGCAGGTGGTGACACTGGCCCGTCCGGACATCAAGGAAGCGGTGATCGACTTGCCTGCCGGGTTGGCCGAACGCCTGCCGGAGGACGTGGTGTTCGAAGTCGCCGCGCAACTCGACCCGGCGACCCGCACCACGGCCATCGTGCGCGAGATCGAACCCCAGGCGCAAAGCGCCACCCGCACGCGCCGCGCACGCCTGACCCTGACCGATACACCGCCAGGATTTCGCCTGGGCACGGCCATCAGCGTGACCCTGAGCTCGGCCATCGAACCGCGCATCGAGTTGCCGCTCAGTGCGCTGCAGGAAGTGGATGGCAAGACGCGAATCTGGCTGGTCAACCCGCAGGATCAGACGGTTTCGCCCCGGGACGTACAGGTGCTCGAACGGTCGGACGACTCGGTGTTGGTGGCCAACGGCATCAAGCCCGGCGACCGCGTGGTCAGCGCTGGCGTGAACAGTCTCCAGCCGGGGCAAAAAGTGAAACTCGACGAGGACGCACGATGAAAGGGCCTTTCAACTTATCGGAATGGGCCCTGCGGCATCAGTCATTCGTCTGGTACCTGATGTTCGTCGCGCTGCTGATGGGCGTGTTCTCCTATATGAACCTGGGCCGCGAGGAGGATCCGTCGTTCACCATCAAGACCATGGTCATCCAGACCCGCTGGCCTGGCGCGACCCAGGAAGAAACCCTCAAGCAGGTCACGGACCGCATCGAGAAAAAACTCGAGGAGCTCGATTCCCTCGATTATGTGAAGAGCTACACCCGGCCCGGTGAGTCCACGGTGTTCGTGTACCTGCGCGATACCACGGGCGCCAAGGAAATCCCGGAGATCTGGTACCAGGTCCGCAAGAAGATCAACGACATCCGCGGTGATTTCCCGCAAGGCCTCCAGGGCCCGGGATTCAACGACGAGTTCGGCGACGTCTATGGCTCGGTGTACGCCTTCACCGGCGACGGCCTGTCGATGCGTCAGTTGCGCGATTACGTGGAGCAAGTGCGCGCCGAGATTCGCGACGTGCCTGGCCTGGGCAAGGTGGAGATGGTCGGCGAGCAGGACGAAGTGCTGTACCTGAACTTCTCCACGCGCAAACTCGCGGCCCTGGGCATCGATCAACGCCAGGTGGTGCAGAGCCTGCAATCGCAGAACGCCGTGACCCCGGCCGGGGTGATCGACGCCGGGCCGGAGCGAATTTCCGTGCGCACGTCGGGGCAGTTCCAGTCGGAAAAGGACCTGGCCAGCGTCAATCTGCGACTCAACGATCGTTTCTATCGACTGGCTGATATCGCCGATATCCGCCGTGGCTATGTCGACCCCGCCACACCGATGTTCCGCTTCAACGGCACGCCGGCCATTGGCTTGGCCATCGCGATGAAGAAGGGCGGCAACATCCAGGAATTCGGCAAGGCGCTGCACGCACGCATGAACGAACTGACCGCCGACCTCCCGGTGGGCGTCGGCGTGCATACGGTGTCGGACCAGGCCGAGGTGGTGGAGGAGGCTGTCGGCGGTTTCACCAGCGCGCTGTTCGAGGCGGTGATCATCGTGCTGGTCGTCAGTTTCATCAGCCTCGGCATCCGGGCCGGGCTGGTGGTGGCCTGCTCGATTCCGTTGGTGTTGGCGATGGTATTCGTGTTCATGGAATACAGCGGCATCACCATGCAGCGGATCTCCCTCGGCGCGCTGATCATCGCCCTCGGGCTGCTGGTGGACGACGCGATGATCACCGTGGAAATGATGGTGACCCGTTTGGAAAAGGGCGACAGCAAGGACCAGGCCGCCACGTTCGCCTACACCTCGACCGCTTTCCCCATGCTCACCGGGACCCTGGTGACCGTGGCCGGTTTCGTGCCCATCGGCCTGAACGCCAGTTCGGCGGGCGAATACACCTTCACCCTGTTCGCGGTGATTGCCGTGGCGATGCTGGTGTCGTGGATCGTCGCGGTGCTGTTTGCGCCGGTGATCGGTGTGCACATCCTCAGCGCCGACATCAAACCCCACAGCGCCGAGCCGGGGCGGATCGGCCGGGCGTTCAATGGCGGCCTGCTGTGGGCGATGCGCAATCGCTGGTGGGCCATCGGGATCACGGTGCTGCTGTTCGCGTTGGCGGTGTTTTGCATGCGCTTCGTGCAGAACCAGTTCTTCCCGTCTTCGGACCGCCCGGAGATCCTGGTGGACCTCAACCTGCCGCAAAACGCCTCGATGGACGAGACGCGCAAAGCGGTCGACCGCCTGGAAGCGACCCTCAAGGATGACCCGGACATCGCGCGCTGGAGCACTTACATCGGCGAAGGCGCCATTCGTTTCTATCTGCCGCTGGACCAACAGTTGCAGAACCCGTACTACGCGCAACTGGTGATTGTCAGCAAGGGCCTGGAGTCGCGGGCGGCGCTGACCGAGCGCTTGCAGAAACGCCTGCGGGAAGATTTCGTCGGCATCGGCAGCTACGTGCAAGCGCTGGAAATGGGCCCGCCGGTGGGACGGCCGATCCAGTATCGGGTCAGCGGCAAGGACATCGACCAGGTGCGCAAGCATGCGATCGAGTTGGCGACCGAGCTGGACAAGAACTCGCACATCGGCGAAATCATCTACGACTGGAACGAGCCGGGCAAGGTGCTGCGCATCGACATCGCCCAGGACAAGGCGCGGCAGTTGGGGCTCTCTTCGGACGACGTGGCCCGGCTGATGAACAGCATCGTCAGCGGCTCGCCGGTGACCCAGGTCAACGACGATATCTACCTGATCGACGTGGTAGGGCGCGCCGAAGACGCCGAGCGTGGTTCGCCGGAAACCCTGCAGAACCTGCAGATCGTCACCCCGGGCGGCACGTCGATTCCGCTGCTGGCCTTCGCCACGGTGCGTTATGAGCTGGAGCAGCCGCTGGTGTGGCGTCGCGACCGCAAGCCGACCATCACCATCAAGGCCGCCGTGCGCGATGAAATCCAGCCCACGGACCTGGTGAGGCAGTTGCAACCGGACATCGACAAGTTCGCCGCCAAGTTGCCGGTGGGCTACAAGATCGCGACTGGCGGTACGGTGGAAGAAAGCAGCAAGGCCCAAGGACCTATCGCCAGCGTGGTACCGCTGATGCTGTTCTTGATGGCGACGTTCCTGATGATCCAACTGCACAGCGTGCAGAAGCTGTTCCTGGTGGCGAGCGTCGCGCCGTTGGGCCTGATCGGCGTGGTGCTGGCGCTGGTGCCGACGGGCACGCCCATGGGCTTCGTGGCGATCCTTGGCATCCTTGCGCTGATTGGCATCATCATTCGTAACTCGGTGATCCTGGTGACCCAGATCGACGAGTATGAGCGTGACGGCTACGAACCCTGGGACGCGGTGGTGGAAGCCACCGAACACCGACGCCGGCCGATCCTGCTGACGGCGGCTGCGGCGAGCCTGGGGATGATCCCGATTGCCCGCGAAGTGTTCTGGGGACCGATGGCCTACGCGATGATCGGCGGAATCATTGTCGCCACGTTGCTGACGCTGTTGTTCCTGCCGGCGCTGTACGTGGCCTGGTACAAGATCCGCGAGCCGAAGCGTGATTGAAACGGCCGAGAACATGTCCCATGTGGCGAGGGGATTTATCCCCGCTGGGCTGCACCGCAGCCCCAAGGAAAACAACCTCATTCAACCTGATACACCGGGTTTGCAGCCTTTTGGGGCTGCTTCGCAGCCCAGCGGGGATAAATCCCCTCGCCACAGTTAGGTGTCTGGTCTCGGCAGCGCGCAATTTTTACTTGCGCAACAACCGCAACCCATTGAACACCACCAGCAAACTCACCCCCATGTCGGCAAACACCGCCATCCACATGGTCGCCAGCCCGGCGAAGGTCACGCCGAGGAAAACCGCCTTGATAACCAACGCCAGGGCGATGTTCTGCTTGAGAATGCTCGAGGTCTGCCGCGACAGCCGGATGAACGCCGGAATCTTGCGCAGATCGTCATCCATCAAGGCAACGTCGGCGGTTTCGATGGCCGTGTCGGTGCCGGCCGCCGCCATGGCGAAACCGATTTCCGAGCGGGCCAGGGCCGGGGCGTCGTTGATGCCGTCGCCGACCATGCCGACCCGGTGGCCTTGGGCATACAGATTTTCGATGGCGTGCAGCTTGTCCTCCGGCAACAGGTCGCCACGGGCCTGATCGATGCCGACCTGCTGGGCGATCGCTTCGGCGGTGTGGGCGTTATCGCCCGTCAGCATCAATGTCTTGATACCCAGTCCGTGCAATTGCCGGATGGCTTCGCGGCTGGATTCCTTCACGGTGTCGGCGACGGCAAACAGCGCCAAGGGCTTTGTGCTGTCGA